>Ga0209162_1000109_pt1 | contig 84605 bp, 68 predicted proteins | sample YNPNPMetaG_FD_187121 | JGI IMG/M metagenome (GOLD analysis project Ga0209162, IMG submission 187121) | Anoxygenic and chlorotrophic microbial mat microbial communities from Yellowstone National Park, USA - YNP NP MetaG (SPAdes) (version 2) ...
GCGCAGCGAACGCCCGCCTAACGCCAACTGCCGCCGCAGCGTCTCCTTCAAGGCAGGGGACAGCGCAGGGGGAACGACCCCCGCAGCGGCGGTGAAGAGGAGCAGTCGAGGCATGGACGTTCGTGCAAGCCACATAGATAGAACAATCATTCTGTTACATTATAGAACATACTTTCTGTTTTGTCAAGGGGTTTTTGCTGCAATTTTTTGCAGTGTTTTGTGCAGATTTTTGCAGCCGCCGGTGCAAATTTGCGCTTTATCCAAGGGTTTGCTGCACTTTTTTGCAGCGTTTTGTGCAGATTTCTGCAAACGCCGGTGCAAAATTTGTGCTTTGTCGAGAGGGAAAAACCTTGCTCGTCGTTTTGGGCTGTGCTAAACTCATATTATGTCTGCTACGCAAACGGTCATGTTTCAGGAAGCGCTGCAAGCGATTGAGAAGGGAGAACGGGCGCGTGCTCGGGATTTGCTGACGCGCCTGCTGAAAGCCGATCCCAATCAGGCGGAGTACTGGCTGTGGATGAGCGCAGTTGTGGAAAGCCGCAAGGAACGTATCTATTGTCTCAAAGAAACGCTGCGGCTGGATCCGCAAAATGTGGCGGCGAAGCGCGGGTTGATCATGCTGGGGCAGTTGCCGCCTGATCCCAAACTGGTTGTGCCCCTTCAATCCCAGCGGCGCAACTGGGAAAATACCCTGCCAAAGATTAAGTCCCGCGAGATGCCCAAGCCGCCCCTTTCGTTCCGTCAGGTATTTCTGTTTGGCAGCGCCTTTGTGGTTTTTGTGGCTACGATTGTGTTCGCAGTGATTAGCACCCGCCCGCAGAAGGAAGCGCCGGTTGCTGAACGTCCCCTCTTTCCGGCAACAGCGACCGAAGCACCTGCGCCAACCTTCGGCTACAGCACTGCGGCGATGACCCCCGTGGGTCCTACGCCATTGTGGATGTTCTTACAAGCGACTTACACCCCCACACCTTTGTATGTGAACACGCCGCATATCAGCGAGGCGTATAATACTGCGTTGCGCGCGCTGGGGCGGGGGCAGTACGACCAGATGGCGCTTTATCTGGATCAGGCAATCACCTTGCAGCCGCAGGCGGCGGATTTGTTTTATTACAAAGGCGAGGCGTACCGCTTGCAGGGTAAGTACAGCCAGGCGAACGAGTTTTATAAACAAGCACTGGCGCTCAATCCGGAGTTTGCGCCGGCGTATCTGGGTCAGGCGCGCGTGGCAATGGCGGTTTCGCCTGATAACGCTCAATCGGCACAAAGCAGTCTGCAAAAAGCTTTGCAGTTGGACCCGCAGTTGTATGAGGCACGGCTGGAGCTGGCTGTGCTGGCTTTGTGGCGAGGCGATGGTGAGAAAGCGCTGGCAGAACTGGAGGAAGTATCCCGCCAGATGCCGGACGCGGTGCTGTTGTATTTCTATCGAGCGCAGGCTTACCTGCTGACAGGTGAACTGGAACGGGCTTTGCAGGATGCTGAACGCGCCAACCAGATGGACATTACTTTTCTGGGTGGGTATCGGCTTGTAGGTGAAATTGCGATGCTGCTGGGTGATACGGAGAAAGCGCTTTCGGCGTTGAGCACTTATCTGACGTATCAGCCGGATGACGCTCAAGCGCTGGCGTGGCTTGGGGCGGTGTACGCTGCCGGCGGTCAATTGGATCAAGCTTTTCAAATGTTTGACCAGGCTCTGCAAAAAGACAGTCGTTCCTTTGAGGCGTATTTTCAGCGCGGCAGGTTGTATCTGTCGCAAAACAATCTGGACGCCGCGCTTGCCGATTTGAGCAAAGCAGTGCAGTTGAACGGCAGGTCGTATCCGGCTCGCATTGCCTTGGGCAGGGTGTACTTGCTGAAAGAGGAAGACCGCAGTGCCTATCAGCAGTTTGCCAGCGCCGAAGGTCTGGCGCAGAACGATGCTGAACGGGCGGGTGTCTATTACTGGCGGGCGCAGGCGCTGGAGCGGATCGGAGAAAGCCGCGCGGCTATCCGGGACTGGCAGGCATTGCTGGATTTGCCGGAGAAGGTCATGCCTGCCGAATGGCGTACGATGGCTGAGGAAAAGTTACAAATCCTGATCACGCCTACCATGACCAAGGTGCCCACCCGGACGCGCCCGCCGACCGACACCCGAGTGCCAACCCGCACTCCCGTACCGACCAATACCCGCCAGCCGAGCGCAACGTGGACGCCGACACGTACGGTGACGCTGACGCGCACCCTGCCAACATCCTCCACTCCATAAGCGACAGGGGAAACCAGTTTTGCGATTGCATTTGTTATATACCTTAGTCAATCGGCGGCAGAGACGGAAATCCCGTCAATTGCAGGGTCTTCGGCAACGGCTCCGCCAGGGAGCGCTGGGGCTGGGGGCGGTGTTCAGCCTTTCGCTGGTTGGAGGTGTGTTTGTCCTGGCGTCGTTGTTTGCCGGCTTGACCGATGATTTGCCATCCATCGAGTCATTGCCGGATATGTTCGATCCGCAGGATGGCTGGCTGCTTGAACCAACCCGTTTGTACGCTCGCAATGGTCAGGATGTCATTCTGACTCTGGAAAACCCTGGCATAAGGCGCCGCTTTTTACAGATTGATCCTCTCTTGCCGGAACATTTTTCGCCCTATCTGGTGCAGTCCACGCTGGCGCTTTATGATCCCGGTTTTTGGGTGCATCCGGGGTTTGACCTGCGGCACTTAAGTGACCCCGAACCGCGCACGATTGCCGAGCGGCTGGCGCTGGAGCTGCTGCTGGAAGGCGAACCGCCGGATGCCCGCCGTGCTCTGCGTATGCGCTTTCTTGCAGGTCAAATCGTGGCAACATATGGGCGCACGCGGGTGCTGGAATGGTTCTTGAACAGCGCCTTTTATGGGCATCTTGCTTATGGTGCCGATAGTGCTGCGCAGCTTTATCTGGGTAAGCCTGCCAGCCAGTTGACCCTTGCGGAGTCGGCGCAATTGCTCGCCGCCTATGAGTCACCTGCGCTGAACCCGCTGGACGCACCGATTGCCGCGCGGGAACGTCAGCGCTCTGTACTCGAGCGCCTGCTGGCAGCGGGCGCAATCAACCGGCAGGAATTTGAACAGGCTGTTCAAAACCAGCCCGTTTTTCGTCAGCCTGCTGCGGAGCAAGAACAAATTGGACGTGCCTTTGCCCGCTTGGCGCTGGAACAGGCAGCGGAGCAGATGGGCCGGCGGCGGGTGGAGCGCGGCGGCTTACACATCCTGACCACGCTCGACTGGGATTTACAGCAGCAATTGGAATGCACAGTCACGGCTCAATTGCGCCGTTTGAGCGGGCAGGGTGACGATTTACCGGAAAACTGTCCGGCGGGGCGTTTACTGCCAGCGCTTTCAAGCGATTCCCGTTTTTACCCGGCTGATCTGCGCGCTGGAGCGGTGTTATTGGATGTGGAAAGCGGACAGGTGCTGGCATTGCTTGGCGAGACGACCCAGCAAGGCGAAAAGGAGTTTTTGCCGACCGGGCAGCCCGGCAGCCTGCTGACGCCGTTTGTGGCGCTGGCAGGTTTTGCGCGCGGGATGTCGCCTGCCAGCCTGATGTGGGACATCCCCGCCCGGCTGCCGCAGAGCCTGCAAGGACGCCGTAACCCGGATGGTCAATTTCATGGTCCTCAGCGCCTGCGTTTGGCGCTGGCAAATGATTATCTGGTGCCGTTTGCCGATTTACTGGTCCAACTGGGGGCTTCCAATGTGTGGCTTCTGGCGGAACCGTTTGGATTGCGCGGGCTGGCAGCCAGCGCACACCCAGAGGATTTGCTTTTTGGCGGCGGCAATACTTCCATCTTGAGCGTTGCACAGGCATATCAGGTTGTTGCCGGTCAGGGGGTGTTGATCGGCCGGCGGGTGAGCGAAGGCGGCACTTTTGAACCGTTGCTGGTGCTGGCGATAGAAGATAGGGATGGGCGCCGCTGGCTGGACGCAGCTCATTCCGGCGGCATCGAAAGGCAGGCGGTGGTCAGTGCACAGCTTGCTTATCTGGTCAATCATGTCTTGAGCGATGAAAACGCCCGGCGGGTCAGTCTGGGGTACCCCAACCCGCTGGAGATTGGCAGACCGATAGGCGCCAAACTCGGGCAGACGGCAGATGGCGGGCAAGTGTGGACGGTGGGTTACACCCCGCAGTGGCTGCTGGTGGTCTGGCTGGGTTTGCCCGCCGATGCGGAGGCGTCCATACGTCTCCAGCCAAAACTTGCCGCGGGCGTTTGGCGGGCGGTTATGCAGTATGCAACGCGCGACCTGCCGGCTGTCGGCTGGGATGAACCGCCGGGTATGGTCAAGATGGAAGTGTGTGACCCGTCGGGCAAGCTGCCGACATCTGCCTGTCCAAGCCGTGTCAGCGAAGTCTTTATTCAGGGCAGCGAACCCACAGAAGCCGATTCGCTCTATCAGGTGTATCAGGTCAATCGGGAGACCGGGCGGCTGGCTACCGTCTTTACCCCATTGGAAATGATAGATGAGCGCATCTATCTGGTCTTGCCGGATGAGGCGCTGGACTGGGCAAAGCAAAATGACATTCCCATCCCGCCGGCGGAGTATGACACTATTCAGCCTGCTCCCTGTTCCCCGGCTGCTTGTATCACCAGCCCCGTGTCGTTCAGTTATGTCAAAGGCATGGTGACAGTGCGCGGAACGGCTGCGGGCGAAGACTTTTCATTCTATCGGCTACAAATTGGGCGCGGCTTGAACCCGCGCACCTGGCTGCAATTGGGTGAGGATAGCTCTGTCCCGGTCACCGAGGGTGTGCTTGGCGAGTGGAACACCCGAGATCAGGACGGCTTGTACGCGCTGCGGCTGACGGTGGTAACACAGGACCAGCAGGTGCTAACTTCGGTCGTTCAAGTTACCGTGGATAATACTCCCCCCGAAGTGCGGATCATTTCGCCGCTGGATGGTCAGACGGTGCAGCGCAGGGAGGACAGTCCGCTGATTTTGCGATGTGATGTGAGCGATGCTTTTGGCATTCGCCGTGTGGAATGGCTGTTAGATGGCGAGGTGATAGTGGAGAGCAGCCTGGCGCCGTACAGTGCGTTGTGGAAAGCGGAAATTGGTGAGCACGAGCTTCGGCTGCGGGCGTACGATCTGGCGGATAATGTAACGGAATCGCTGCCGCTGCGCTTCCGCGTAGAATGAGACAAGAGTTTTTATAACAAATCAGATAATCTTTGGTAAAATGCAGTATATTGCCTTTTTAATAAAGTTGCCGTCTGTGTCTTATGAATGGCGGCGAAACTGCTTGTTGATGGAGGGTTGGGTTTACAATGCTATCCAAAGAGACCAAACTTGACATGTATTGGACAATGCTGCTTTCACGGCGGCTGGATGAGCGCTCCTGGGTGCTGCACCGTCAGGGACGCATTGCTTTTCACATCTCCGGTATTGGGCAGGAGGCGGCGCAAGTTGGTGCCGCTTTTGCCTTGCGGCGCGGTTATGACTGGTTTTTGCCCTACTACCGGGATATTGCCTTGATGATTGCGCTGGGATATACGCCGCGCGATTTTGCCTTGAGCATGATGGGCAAAGCAGAGGACATTACTTCGGCGGGCCGGCAGATGCCCAGCCACTGGAGCCTGCGTTCTGCCAATGTACCCAGCCAGTCGGCGACGGTTGCCACGCAGACCTCGCACGCGGCAGGAATTGGGCTGGCGATCAAGCTGCATGGCGAGGACAAGGTCGTTCTTACCTGCATTGGAGAAGGCGCTACCTCACAGGGTGAATGGTATGAAGGGGTCAACTGGGCTGCCGTTCACCGGCTGCCGGTGATCTTTCTGGTTCAGAATAATCAATATGCGATCTCCGAGCGTGTGGAACGGCAGATGGCAGTGCCTGGACCGGCTGCCAAAGCCTGCGGCTTAGGACTGGATGGGCGCGAGGTGGATGGCACAGATGTCTTTCAGGTGTATGAAGTCATTGCAGAAGCGGCGGAAAAAGCCCGCCGCGGCGAGGGCCCTAGTCTGATTGAGGCAAAGCTTTACCGTATCACGCCGCACTCATCGGATGATGATGACCGCACCTATCGTTCGCGCGAGGAGGTGGAAGCTTATAAAAAGCGTGATCCGTTACTGATTGCCCAAGCCATTTTGGAGAAAGAAGGTATCTTGACTCCCAAAAAGCTGGATGAGATGGAAGCAAAAGCGAAGCAAATCGTGGACGAAGCGGTTGAATACGCTGAAAAGGCAGCTTATCCTTCGGTAGAAGATGCCGCCACTCATGTCTTTGTCGAGGAGGTGTCTCATGCCTGAAATGACTTTGATTGAAGCTATTCGTCAGGCGATGGATGAGGAGATGGCGCGCGACCCCGAAGTTTTCATCGTTGGGGAAGATGTTGGCAAGCGCGGGGGTGTCTTCCGTGCCACAATGGGTCTGTATGACAAGTACGGCGAGCACCGCGTGATCGATTCGCCGCTGGCAGAGCTGTCCATTGTCGGGGTGGGGATTGGGGCGGCGCTGTATGGAATGCGCCCAATTTGTGAAATTCAGTTTGCGGATTATATCTTCCCGGCGTTCAACCAGATTGTTGGCGAGGCTGCCCGCATGTGCTACCGTTCTAACGGGACATGGTCGGTGCCGCTGGTCATCCGCGCTCCCTACGGCGGCGGCATCAGCGGCGGGCTGTATCATTCGCAGTCGGTGGAAGCCTTTTTTGCCCATGTTCCCGGTTTGAAAGTGGTCATCCCTTCTAATCCGTATGACGCCAAAGGACTGCTCAAATCGGCGATCCGCGATCCCAATCCGGTGATGTTCTTTGAACCCAAGAAAGGCTACCGCTTGATACGCGGCGAGGTGCCAGAAGAGGAGTATCTGGTACCCATTGGTCCGGCGAAAATTTCGCGCTTTGGGCGGGATGTGAGCATCTTTGCCTATGGCATGATGCACTATTACGCTCTGCAGGCGGCAGAGCTGCTGGCGCAGGAAGGGATTGAGGCAGAGGTGGTTGACCTGCGCACGCTGGCGCCAGTGGATAAAACCACGATTCTGGAATCGGTCAAGCGGACGGGAAAAGCGTTGATTGTGCATGAGGATAACCTGACGCTGGGTTATGGGGCGGAGGTTGCCGCGATCATTGCCGAACATGCCTTTACCGATTTGGATGCGCCGGTGCGCCGGCTGGCGGGTCCGGATGTGCCGGGTGTACCGTTTTCGCCTCCGTTGCAGGAATGGTTTATGCCCAATCCGCAGAAGATCGCCGATGCGGCGAGAAGACTGGCTCAATTTTAGGAAGGAGAAGGAAGATGGCGACGCGTGTGATCATGCCGCAGTTGGGCGAGTCGGTTGTCGAGGGCACAGTGGTCTCATGGCTGAAAAAGGAAGGGGAGCGGGTCGAAAAAGAAGAGGCGTTGGTGGAGATCACCACCGACAAAGTGCAAACAGAGATACCCAGCATCGCCAGCGGCGTATTGCTGAAAATTCTGGTTGGTGAAGGCGAGACGGTCCGCGCCGGTACCACACTGGCATGGATTGGTGAGCCAGGCGAGGTGATTCCCGAAGCGGATACCGGCATGTCACAGCTCCATGCCGTTCCTGCGGCGGCCGCCACATCCGTTGCCGGCACCGTGCCGATCAGCGAAGCCGCCCGCGATCTCGGCTTTATCTCGCCGGTGGTTGCCCGCTTGGCAAAAGAGCATCAGATTGACCTTACCCAGATCAAAGGCACAGGCGAAGGCGGACGGATCACCAAGAAGGATGTGCTGGCATATTTAGAGCAGCACAAGGAGGTTGCGGTTGAAACACCTGCTTGGGAAACCCGCGGCGGAGGTGAACTTTTCCGTTTGCCGGAAGCCCAGCCGCAGACATCGCCACCGCAGCCATCCGTTGCCCTGCAAGGTGATATCCTCATCCCGCACAGCGCCATGCGTCTGGCGATTGCTGAACATATGACGCGTAGCAAGCGCACTTCTCCGCATGTCACTACAGTTATGGAAGCGGATATGTCGGCGGTAGCGGCGCATCGTGAGGCGCATCAAGCGCAGTTTGCCCGCGATGGCGTCCGTTTGACTTACACCGCGTATTTTATCTCGGCAATTGTCACCGCACTGAAAGCCTACCCGCAGGTCAATTCCTCCTGGTCGGATGAAGGGTTGGTCGTCCATCAAGCTATTCATATCGGTGTGGCGGTTTCGCTGGGCGAGGAAGGGCTGATTGTGCCGGTGATTAAAAATGCAGATGGCTTATCTTTGCTTGGACTGGCGCGCGCTATCCAGGATTTGGCGGAGCGCGCCCGCAGCCATCGCTTGCAGCCCGATGAGGTCAAAGGCGGCACGTTCAGCATTACCAATCATGGCACCTCCGGCTCACTCTTCGCTACGCCAATCATCCCACAGCCGCAGTGCGGCATTCTCGGGGTGGGCGCCATCAAAAAGCGCCCGGTGGTTATCCATGATGCCATTGCCATTCGTCCGATGGTGTATCTATCCTTTACCTTTGACCATCGCATCCTGGACGGCTATAGTGCGGATGGGTTTCTGGCGAAAGTGGTCAGCGTACTGGAGAATTGGACAGAAGTAGGCTGACGATCGTAGTAAAATAAGCATCAGAGAGGGTGGGGCAGGTTGAGCTGCTTGTCTGTTGTCTGTATCCATGCCTCCGTTGTGGCATGGATGAGCGAATAAATATTGTATAACCAATGGAGTTTTGCACTATGGAAGGAAATCAGGTATATGATGTGATTGTGATTGGCGCAGGACCGGGCGGCTATGTTTGCGCCATTCGCGCCGCACAGTTGGGTAAGAAAGCCGCCATTGTAGAAAAGCAATGGCTGGGCGGGGTATGTTTAAACGTTGGCTGTATCCCCTCAAAGGCGTTACTGAAAAATGCCGAAGTGGCGTACACCCTGCGGGAGGGCAGTAAGGAGTTCGGATTCTCACTAGAAAACCTCAAACTGGATTACAGCGTTGCCTTCAACCGCAGTCGTCAGGTGTCGCAGCGTCTGACGCGCGGCATCGGTCTATTGATGAAGAAGAACAACATTGATGTCTATATGGGAACGGCGGTCTTGACTGCCAGAGACACCCTGCAGGTAACCGATGCTGAAGGGAAAAGTCAGGAACTGAAGGCGGCGAACATTGTCATCGCCAGCGGTTCTTATACGGCGATGATTCCAGGTGTGACGGTGGACGGCAAGCGGATCGTGACCTATACAGAGGCGATTTTGCAGGATCATGTTCCGCAATCAGCAGTGATCATTGGCGCCGGCGCGATTGGCGTGGAGTTTGCTACCATCTGGAGCGCCTACGGCGCCAAAGTGACGCTGGTAGAGATGCTGCCGCGCGTGTTACCTCTGGAAGATGAGGAGGTCAGCGCTGAGCTGGCAAAGGCGCTCAAGAAGCGCGGCATTGAGATCATGACCGGAACGCGGGTGCTGGAGGTGCAATCCAATGAACAAGGGGCAGCGGTCAAGGTGGCGGCTTCGGATGGGGAAAAGACCTTGCAGGCAGAACAGGCACTGGTTGCCATCGGTTTCAAGCCCAACACGCGTGATTTGGGATTGGAAAAAGTTGGGGTACAGTTGACTGAGCGCGGCTTTATTCAGATTGACGAACGTATGGCGACCAACGTGCCGGGCATTTGGGCGATTGGCGACGTGACCGGGCAGTTGCTGCTAGCGCATGTCGCTTCGGCGCAGGGCATCGTCTGTGCTGAAAATATTGCCGGCGTGGAGACGGTCACGCTGGATTACCGCATGATGCCGCGCGCGGTCTATTGCTCGCCGCAAGTGGCTTCCTTCGGCTACACCGAAGCCCAAGCCAGAGAAGCCGGTTACGACGTGAAAGTCGGGCGCTTTCCCTTTATTGCCAATGGCAAGGCGCTGGGATTGGGCGATTATACTGGTTTTGTCAAAATCATCACAGACGCAAAATATGGCGAAATTCTGGGTGCGCATATGATTGGTCCGGATGTCTCGGAGCTGCTGCCGGAGCTGACGCTGGCGCAGCGCATGGAACTGACCACCGCCGAAATTGCCCGCAACGTCCATGCTCACCCAACCCTGAGCGAGGTGATCATGGAAGCGGCACATGCCGCTGAGGGGCACGCAATCCATATTTAGTTTCTCATCCGGATGGGTAAGACGAATCAGCCCTCGCTGGTACTGGAAACCGGTGAGGGCTGATCATGCTGATTTCCTCTGTCCTTACGGCTTTTCGGAGGGCGGCTGAACTACTTGCTGTAAGCCTAGAAAGGTTATCTGGCGGAACATGCGCGCTATGTCTTGGGGTGGATAGGGCATACCGCTCTCCAGCCACCAGGTAAGAATGCCCAACAGGCTGCCGACAAAGTAGTTGGCAATGACCTCGTTGGGAATAGCTAAGGCGGCTTTTGCTCTGTTCACTTGAAAGTGGGTGGATAAGAATTCCAGTGCGTAGCGGCTGGCGATCTCGCGAATGCGGCGGGTGACCTGATAGGCGCCTTCACCGCGCAGGATAATCCGGTAAATGTCGGCGTTTTCAGCAGCATGTTGGAAAACAAACAATAGCGGGCTGACCGTGGCGGATGGATCAGAAGGCGGCTGGTCAAGTTCCGTCCGATTGATTTCTTCATAAAGGTTGGCTACTTGACCGGCAAGCTGATCAGCAGTTTCTTCAATGGATTGAAGCAGCAAATCCTCTTTGTCGCGGTAGTGCAGGTAAAACGTAGTGCGTCCCAGATCAGCGCGGCGGGTAATATCTTCGATGGTAACAGCATCGTAGCCCTTTTCGAGAATCAGGGCAAAGAGGGCTTCACGCAGGAGTTTGCGTGTGCGGCGGGCGCGCCGGTCAGGCGGTTTATCCGTCATTGGCTGCCTTCTGAACATCTGTTCATTATCAGACACCCCTGGTCAATTTGTGATTGACAGGCTGTTAAAGCGGTTTATAATATGAACACTTTGTATATTATTATACATTCTGTATGTGATTTGTAAAGACCTCAGACAATTTTGCAGCAGACGTCTTGTGTTCTGCGAAAACAAACCAATGGGCAGCTTATCCCAGGACAACCCGCTTGATATGACAGAGCCATGGATCAGCAGCAAAGATTCGCTGCCAATCATTGAACTGCGCGGTTTGGTGAAGACCTACAAGACCGGCGCGGGCGATTTCCCTGCGCTGAAAGGGATTGACCTGACGATTATGCCGGGCGAGTTTGCCGCCGTGGTGGGAAAATCGGGCGCGGGTAAGACAACTCTGGTGAACATGATTACCGGAACCGACCGTCCAACATCGGGGATAGTGCGCGTTGCCGGGGCAGATGTTCATGCCATGCATGAAGACCAGCTTGCGCTGTGGCGCGGGCGCACGCTGGGGGTGATCTACCAGAATTTTCAATTGATGCCCACGCTTTCGCTGCTCAATAACGTGATGCTGCCGATGGATTTTTGTGGTCTGTGGCGGCGGCGCGAAAGTCCACTGCGTGCTCTGGAGTTGTTGCGAGCGGTGGAGTTGGAGGATCATGCTTTCAAATTGCCTTCTGCCATTTCTGGCGGGCAGCAGCAGCGGGTAGCCATCGCGCGCGCCCTTGCCAATGACCCGCCGATCATCGTTGCTGATGAACCAACCGGACGGCTGGACTCGGTGACGGCGGAGACGATTTTTCAGATTTTCCTGCGTCTGGTTGAGCTGGGCAAGACGATTGTGATGGTGACCCACGATGAAAGTCTTGCACGCCGTGTCCCGCGCCTGATTCGCCTGGCGGATGGGCGCATTGTTGCCGATAGCTGTTCAACAAGGGGGTGAATGATGCCCGCAGATCCTGCAGAGGCTTTGATTTGCCTGCAAAACGTGGTCAAGGTGTTCAAGACCCCTGCTGGCGAGGTGACGGTGTTGAAGGGTATCACGCTGAATTTCCTGCGCGGCGAATTTGTCGGTATTGTGGGCAAATCGGGCAGCGGCAAATCCACGCTGATCAACATGATCAGCGGGATTGACCATCCCACGCGCGGCAGTGTGCGGATTAACGGTATCAGTCTGCATCAACTGAAAGAAGGCGAGCTGGCAGTCTGGCGCGGGCGGAATATGGGGGTGGTCTTTCAATTCTTTCAACTGCTGCCGATGTTGACAGTGCTGGAAAACACATTGTTGCCGATGGACCTGGCGAACGTGATTCCGCCGGAGGAGCGTGAGCAGCGGGCGTATGAACTGCTGAATCTGGTCGGGTTGGCAGATTTTGCTGATCAACTACCTGCCATGCTCTCCGGCGGTCAGCAGCAGATGGCTGCGATTGCACGCGCGCTGGCGAACGACCCACCGATCATTCTCGCTGATGAGCCGACCGGCAGTCTGGACTCGCTGGCTGCTGAATCGGTCTTCCGTATCTTTGGCGAGCTGGCAAAACAGGGCAAGACGATTATCATGGTGACACACGACAACAGTCTGGCAGAGCGCACCCAGCGCAAACTGATCATCTCGGATGGCGAGATCGTGGATGAAGCCATTGGCAGAGCCTTGCCTATGCTCAACCATTCGCGGCTTCTGCAACTGACCCATCTGGCACGGCGGCACGTCCTTTCGCCTGGCGTGCCCTACCCGCTGCCCGGCTTTTTGGTGGTGACCCGAGGTGCGCTGGACGTGGTCAGCACAGCTAGCGACCCTTTCACCGAACCGCAGCGCTTCAGCACCGGTAACTGGCTGACTTTCCCCACACTGGAACAACAGGGAATAAGGGATGCCGTTCTGTGGGCGGTGGATGAGGAGGCAGAGTTTACTTTTATCCCGCGCCCGGAATTTGAGCGTTGGCTGGCGCAGATGCCGGATGCTGAATTGAGCTTTCTTCATCCCAGAAGCGCGGAGGATTGTTCACAGTGAACAGAGTATTGCTGCGACCGCGCTGGTACAAGGTGCTGGCTGACCTGTGGGGCAACAAGGTGCGCTCCGCGCTGGTCATTGCCTCGATTGCGGTGGGGCTGTTTGCAGTGGGCATCATCACCACATTGGACGCAACGTTGCGGCGTGATATGCGGTTAGGGTATGCGGCGGTTAATCCGGCAAATATTCAGATGATGATTCCGAATTTCGGCGACCGGTTGATCGAGGGGCTGCGCGGTGTCAAGGGGGTTGCAGAAGTGGAGGGGGTTCGTTCTTTCAACCTGCGTGCCCGCAATCAAGACGGGGAATGGGTGACGATTACCATGAATGCTATCCCCAACCCAAGAGAGATGAAAATCAACCGTCTCAAGGTATTGGAAGGCGTCTGGCCTCCGCTTAAACGCCAGATCGTGATAGACCGTTCCAAACTGGATGAGATTCAGGCAGGTTTGGGTGAGGAGATTGAGCTGGAATTGCCCTCTGGAACGAGACGGAATTTGAAACTGGTCGGTGTGGTGCAGGATCAGACAATTGGCTCTTCCGGCGCGGGAGGCGGTTATTTTCTGGCGCCAGCGCAGGGGTATATCTCGATGGAAACGCTGGAGTGGCTGGAAGAGCCGCAGCGCTACAATCTGTTGTATGTTACGGTTACGGGAGATTCCAGCAATGAGGGGTATATCCGCGAGGTGGCGGACCGGGTGCGCCGGGAGGTTGAGAAAAGCGGCTATGTTGTCATGGGTACGAGTGTAAGAGCCTCTGATGATCATCCGAATAGCAGTTATACCGGCGCCATGTCCAGTGTGTTGTATGTGCTCAGTATTCTGGTGGTTTTTCTGAGCGGCTTCCTGATTTTCAACACCTTTCAGGCATCGCTGACTCAGCAGGTGCAACAGATTGGAATCATGAAAATTATCGGGGGGCGGAGCCGGCAGGTGATTGGCATCTATATGGCGCTGATTTTTGTCTTTGGGGTGCTGGCATTTCTGGTGGCGCTGCCGCTGGCAAACCGCGCTTCGCTTGCTTTGCTGGAATTTCTGGCATACCAGATGAATATTATCCTGTTACCCTATCGTCCAGTGTTAAGAGCGACGCTGCTGATGCTGGCGATTGCGCTGGTTGTGCCGCAGTTAGCAGGCTTTGTTCCCATTTTGCAGGGGGTGCGCATCACGATTCAGGAAGCCACGAGCGGCATTCGCAAAGAGAGTGTCACCATTGGGAAGGGCTGGCTGGAGCGGCGGCTGATGCGTCTGCGAGGGGTGCCGCGTCCGCTGGTGGTCTCTCTGCGAAATACATTTCGACGCAAGGGACGGTTGATGCTGACGCTGCTCACCCTTTCTCTAGGCGGGTCAATCTTTATTGCCACTTTTAACGTGCGGGCTTCGGTAGCGGATTATATCAGCCGGGTGGGTAAATATTTTCGCGCTGATATGAACATCACTTTCAGTCATCCCTATCGAGTGGAAAAGGTGCAGCAGGATTTGGAGGCTTTACCCGAAATCGAGCGCGTTGAAGGCTGGTGGGGAGCGCGGGGCGAGATTTTGGATGAACAGGGGATGGTGGTAGATACGGCGTATATTCTGGCGCCGCCGGCGGGGACGCCGCTGGTCTCTCCAATTCTGCTGGAGGGGCGCTGGATTGAGCCGGGCGACACCAACGCTATTACCATCAGCGAACGTTTTTCGGATATTTTTCCTGGCATCAAGCCAGGCGATACGTTGAAGCTGCGCATCAATGGTGAGGAGATGAAATGGGTAGTTGTGGGGCGTTTTCAACTGGTGGGCAGCAGCGGGGGATACGTGGCTTATACCAGCGGCGAGTATCTGGCGAAGCAAACCGGCATGATCAACCGCACCAGTTCGTTTCGCGCCGTTGCCAGCCGGCAGGGGATGACGCTGACAGAACAGAAGGCACTGGCGATGCAGTTAGACCGTTACCTGAAAAGCCGCGGTTATGACGTGCAGGAAATCACAGCCGGTCTGTCACTGGAGGAGAACACTACAACCGGGTTGAACATCCTGACCACGTTTTTGCTGATTATGGCGTTGTTGACGGCACTGGTGGGTTCCATTGGGTTGATGGGGACGATGAGCCTGAATGTGATGGAACGCACGCGCGAGATTGGTGTGCTGCGTGCTATTGGGGCGTCGGATGGGGTGGTGATTCGTCTTGTGATGGTTGAGGGATTGCTGATTGGTTGGATGAGCTGGGGACTGAGCTTGTTGCTCTCGTTTCCAATCAGTACCTTGCTGGCAGATGCAATTTTCGTGGCGCTGTTTCGAGCGAGCTGGCGGGTGGTGTTTACACCGCTGGGGTTGTTGATCTGGCTGGGGGTAGTGCTGCTGCTGGCAGCGGTTGCCAGTCTGTTGCCAGCACGCAATGCGGCGCGTCTGACGATTCGTGAGGTGCTGGCGTACGAGTGATTTTTACTGCTCTTTACGTGCGCGCCGCCAGCGCCTTCCGATGAAAGCCGCCAGCATGGCAGGCGGGAGAAGCAGTGCAAGACGTTGAAGCATTTGATTGAAAGTACCCGGTACGATCAATCTTTTTCCTTGCAGGGTCTGTTCAATGGCAATGGCGGCGACATCACCAGCATTCATCAACGAGAGCTGTCCGAACAAACCCTGCACATTGAGACGGTGGATGGTGTGCGGGTTGGTTGGCACTGCGCCCGGGCAAAGCGCGGTGACGACGATATTTTCGTCGCGCAGTTCTTCATGCAGTGCCAGCGAAATATCCAGTAGAAAGCGTTTTGAGGCAGCATAGACTGCTTTCATCGGCATTGGGAAAAAGCCTGCCAGACTGCTGACGTTGAGGATATACAGCCTTTGCTGTGGGTCTCGGAAGCGCAGAACACGGTGCATCATCTCAACCGTATTCTCGATATTCAAACGCAGGATGGCGTGCAGTTCATCCAGACTTCGCTCAATAAATGTGCCTTCATATTCAATCCCGGCAACGTTGATGAGCATGTGAAAACGCAGGTTGCGCTCCTCAATCTCTTGCCAGAGTGCGGCGCGCGAACGCGGGTCGCTCAGGTCGCACGGATGGAATGAAATGCTGACGTTAAACTGGCGCTTCAATCCATCTGCCAGCGTTGCCAGTGCATTTTTCTGGAGATCGGTCAGAAAGAGGTTCCAGCCCCGCCAGGCGCACTCGGCAGCAAAAGCTTTACCCAGCCCGCCAGCCGCCCCCGTGATGAGAACGTATGTGTCCATAGCGTGTTTCCCAGTGTCTTTTGTGTTTTACCAGCTCCGATGATAAAGCAAATTGTAAATTTAGCAAACCCTGAAGTGAGCTGCTGGTGTCTTTTTGAAGGCGGGCGGGCTTTTGGAGGGTGGGAGTAATGTGCTTGAAAGTCTAAATGAACAGCCGCAGTTATTCTGCCTTTTCATCAACCGTTTGACATCAAGCGTTATTCCATGTATATTGATATCAGACGCGGAAAGGCAGGCAATAGGATGGCAAAGGCGCGTATTCTGATCATTGAAGATAATCGGGATAACCGCGAGCTGGTGCGCTTCTTGCTGGAGCAGGCAAAGTATGAGGTGCTTCAGGCGGTGACCGGAAGCGAGGGCTGGCAAATTGCCCAACAGGAACATCCTGATCTGATCCTGCTCGATCTGACCATTCCGGAGATTGACGGCTGGCAGTTGGCAGAGATGCTTAAGAATGATCCGAAGCTGGCGGATATTCCGGTGGTGGCGTTGACCGCTCATACCCTGCCGGTTGACCGCAAGCGCGCCATGGATGCGGGTTGTGTGGGTTATCTGACCAAACCTCTGGATATTCCCAATTTCATCCCTCAGATTCAGGCATATCTGGCTGGGAAACACCTGGCTGCAACCGACAAATCTGGCATCAGGGAGTAATTCTGACCATATGCAGTGGTCATGCCCGGCGGGTTCATGTTGAACCTTGCCGGGTGTTTCTCTTAGCCCACGATGTGCCAGAGAGCAATTCTGCTTTATGGGAAAGAGGGGGGCGGCAGTGTCGGCGGTGGCTGCAGGGTGGGTGGCGGTTTGAGTGTGGGAATTTGGGTTGGGGGTTGCAAAGTAGGAAAGAGACTTTGTGTCGGCAGTGGCGATTGCAAGGTGCTGGTGAGACCTTGTGTGGCGGTGGGTGCGCCGGCTGTCAATTGCGCTGGCGGCGGGGCGCCGGCGCCGGATTTGGATGTTGGGGTGGATATTGCCCCCAGCGTGTTTGTGGGCCAGGGTGTCAGGGTTGCCCCGTTGACCAGCGGTTCGGGTAAGGCGCTTTCACTGGTGGCAGTTGCGTCTGGTGCGGAGAGGGTGGCGGTAAATGGCGCAGGCGGGGTTTCGGGAAAGAGGGGGAGCTGAGTTTCACCTGCGATGGTAGAAACGAGCGTTGGCGTAGGAGAAACGCCGCGATTTCGCCACCAGAGGATGCCCCAAACGACTGCGCCGATCAGCAAAGCCAGCAAGATGCCGCCTGCACAGCCAATTGCAACGCGGCGGATTGGGAAACCTGCTGGAATGGGCAGGGTCATCTCCGCTGCTTGAATAAGGATGATGGTAATGTTGTCGTGACCGCCGCGCTCATTAGCGAGGTCAATCAGGGTCTGGACGGCTGTTTCCATCGGCTGAGTTTTCAGGATCTCCTGAATTTCATGATCTTTGACCAGGTCGGTCAGACCATCTGAGCACAACAATAACTTGTCACCGCTTTTTAGCGCCATACCCTGATTGGCTATCGCCTCAGCGTTGGTTTCGCTGTCGCTCAAGCGCAGGCGGATGTCCACTTCGGGTGGCTGGGGTGAACCGAGGTAACGGCGGATAACATGAGCGTTAGGATGTCCTTCGACCTGGTCAGGCTGCAAGATGCCAGCATCCAGTGCTTCCTGTATCCAGGTATGATCAGTACTGAGTTTACGCAGTACACCGTTGCGCAGCAGGTAAAGCCGTGAGTCTCCCACTGTTGCTGCATACAAGCGGTTCTTGATAATGAGAGCACTCACGCAGGTCGAACCCATTCCCCGCCTTTCGCCATCCTGCTGAGCAAGCTGGTAAATCTGCTGACTGGCTTGAACGATGGCGGTCTGCAAAATAGCGATTGGATTGCTTCCGTCACTTTCTGCGACGACATGACTAATCGTGTTGACGGCAAGCTCGGCAGCCACTTCGCCGGCGCGATGTCCGCCGATCCCATCGCACAGCACTGCCAGTACAACCGGCGTCGGATTTTTGTCGCTCAATCGAAAAGCGGTTACCCCAAAACGGTCTTCATTGTTCTTCCCGCTCATACCGGGATGGGTTTGGGCTACGGTGGTGAGATGCGCTTTTTCAACTCGGATCATGGTTCATCCCCTTCATACGGTGTAACCACCGGTTGCGGAACATAGTCTGGATGACTCATCTCAAAGCGGAAGGTCATCCGTCCAAAATGGATCAGGTCGCCATGACGTAATTGTACACCGCTTGCGGAAACAGGGCTATAGTTAACCCATGTTCCAGCTATTGAATCTGCGTCATAGAGAACAAAACCATTCTCAGGGGTGTGGAGCAGACGGGCGTGAAGGGGGCTGACCGAAGGGGAATTGAAGACGCATAGGGCAAGTTTGGGGTCACTGCCAAAGGTCAGTTCAGGGCGGGCGATGGGAATTTCCTGTACGGACGGTGTGGTCTCATCGCCTGCCAACCGCGTCAAGCGTGCCGGGGCATTCAGCGGCGGCAGGGCGCGCGGTATGGTGATGCTGGAGGTACTGGCTGGCTGAACGGGCGGCTTTGGTTGAGATTTTGGTATCGGCTGGGTGATGCGCCGCAAAGGTCTTGTTGCCTGCGAGGGGGTGGCACGACGCAGTCGCCCGATCATCAGCATGGCGAGCACAACGGTGATTCCAAGTATGAGCGCGCCAATTGCCTGACGCCCGGCGGGGATAGGCTGACTGAAAAGCCGGCGCGGCGGTTCAGCCACCGTCACCTCGAAGGGCCATTCGATGGTAGTTTGGCTCAACCCCAAGCTGTCCTCAATGCGCACTTGAAGCGTGTGTTGACCGCTAGTGGTTACTTCTGCTAGTGACCAGGTGAAGCTTTCAAAGGGCGGCCGTGTGTTTTGGTCCACCACCACTCCATCCACCAGCAGCTCACTGCGGACAAGTGGACGCGGGTGTCCATCCGCAAATTCGACAGCTATCTGGATGGTGTAGCTCTCAGGCGAAAGAAATGGTTCACTTTTTGAGTTCCTTTCGGCAGGGTAGCTGCGCTCAATGCGGGTGGGCGGCGACAGCAGAACAGGGTTTGGGGGGTGTACGGTCAGGTCAAAGGTGTGCTGATTGCTGGTGAGGGTAGATTCCCCGCGCTTAAGCTGAATGGAGACTGTCTGTTGACCGCTTCGCTGGATGGCAGAGGTATAACGCCCATGATAAAGCTGACGCATTGGGAAAAGATACTCTTCCAAATCGGGCAATTTTTCTCCGCCTGAGAAGACGAACATCCTGCCGCCGGTCAACACAGTGATGGCGTTCAGCGCCTGTCCAGCGGTCGTATTGGCGTCAGAAGGTCTGCCGATCAGCCAGACATTAATCTGCACACCCAGCTCGCGGGCGCGCGTTGCCAGATTAGGCAGTGCTGCTTGATAGGTCGGCGAGAGTGGTGTGGTAATAAAGAGCAACATGCGTTTCATGAAAGGGTCGGCATTGGGTTCAGTTGCCAGATCGAGACTCTGTGCCAGACTGTTCAGGCTGGGTTTGGATAATTCCAGATCAGGCTGATACACCTGAAGCGCCTGTGCCCATTCGTCTGCTCGTTTCGAATGGATGATTTGAAAACCGCTGTTCGTGGCAAGTGAAAAGTCATCCTGGGTGGTGGCGGGTATGTTATTCACCCAGTCCAGCAATGCCTGACGTGTCAGCTCGTACAACGTGGTGTTGCCAAAACGTGCCGCCATCGGCGGCGCGACATTATAAGCGACAATTACCTGAACACCGCGTTCTTCGCGTTCCAGTTCACTGACCGGGCGAATCGAGCCGTTTTCCAGTACGCGCAGCTCATCGGCACGCAGGTTGTCAATAAACTTTCCGCTTTCATCGAAAGCCTCCAGATAGAAATCCATTTGGGGAAACTTGCTGCTGTCCAGACTGGTCAGAATAAGCCTGCCGACAGTCTGGGCTGTTACGGATTGAATGACGAGGAAGGTGAGGAAGAAGCAGAGCAAGAACGGAAGTGTTTTTCTACCAAGCGGCATACGGTATATTTTAAGCCAGGTTGATTGAAAAGGCGAATGTTGGTTCTATTGGTGATGAATGGCGTTTTCAGGATTTTCGTTATACAAGCGGGTAAAGTCAAGTGGTTTTGCATGCGCGATGTTGTATAATGATTTCAGATAACTGTGATTAGCAGTTATGGAAAAAGGTGAACGATGGTGAATTTTCTGATAGACCCAAATGTGTCTTATTTCCTGTTAGTGCTTGGTTTGATGCTGGCAGTTTTGGCGTTGTTCTCGCCGGGCACAGGAATTTTAGAGATTGGTGCAGTTGCTCTGTTGGTTTTGGCTGGGTATGGGATTATTAACATCCCCATCAATTTGTGGGCTTTGATCGTCCTGGTGGTTGGTATCTTTCCCTTTCTGCTGGCTTTGCGCCGTTCCAGGCAAATCGTGTTTCTTGTTTTAGCACTGCTGGCGCTGGTGGTAGGTTCGGTATTCCTGTTTCGCACGCCGGAAGGCGCGCCGGCTGTCAATCCATTTCTGGCGGGCATTGTTTCACTTGTTGCCGTGCTTTTTCTATGGTTTGTTGGGCGCAAGGGCATTGAGGCAATCATGCGCATGCCCGACCACAGTCTGGAAAGACTGATTGGACAGGTCGGGATTGCCCAGAGTGATGTGTTTCAAGAGGGCAGTGTGCATGTGGCTGGTGAGGTCTGGTCAGCGCGCAGCAAGGTGTATATTGCCAAAGGCAACCAGGTACGTATCATTGGGCGTGAAGGGTTGATGTTAATCGTTGAACCACTGGAGAAAAGTGTTCAGTAAACGAGAGGCGAAGGACATTTTCAACGTGGTTTTTTGTTAAAAGAGAGTTAGTTTTTAAGGAGGATGAAATGCAAGATGCTGGTTTGTCTGTATTGTGTTTGTTGGGCGTTCTGGTCCTGATCGTCATTTTGTTTCTGGCGATGGTGCTCAAGGTGGTCCCGGAGTATAAGCGTCTGGTGGTCTTTCGGTTGGGGCGCTGTATTGGTCAGCGTGGACCGGGGCTGGTCATTCTGATCCCGTTTATTGACCGGGGCGTTTCGGTAGATTTACGCGAGCAAGTCCGTGAAATTCCTGCCCAGACATCGATCACCGCGGATAACGCGCCGATCTCGATCGACTTCCTGTGGTATTACAAAGTGTTCGATCCGGTACAGAGTGTACTGCAAGTGGGGAACTTTGAGCTGGCGGCGCAAGGTATTGCCACCACTACCCTGCGTGCTGTGATCGGCGGTATTATGCTGGATGGTGTACTTTCGGAGCGGGAAAAAATTAACAACGCCCTGCGCACCCGCCTGGATGAGGTAACTGAACGCTGGGGTGTCAAAGTGACCAATGTGGAGATTCGCGAAATTGTTCCGCCGCGCGAAGTTCAGGAAGCAATGAACCGCCAGCTTTCCGCCGAACGCAATCGCCGCGCCGTAGTAACCGAATCTACCGGAACGCGCGAGGCGGCGGTCAATGTCGCTGAAGGTGAACGGCAGGCGGCGGTGCTGCGGGCAGATGGTGAGAAGCAGGCTGCGATTCTGCGGGCTGAGGGCGAACGTCAAGCTCAACTGTTGCGGGCTGAGGGCTATGCAATGGCACTGGAGAAGATTTACAGCGCTGCTAAATTGATTGATGCCCAGACCATGACATTGCAGTATTTTGAGACGCTCAAAACAATGTCCGGTAACCCGTCTACAAAGTTTATCTTCCCAATGGAATTTACCAGTCTGTTGAGTGATTTCATTGCACGACAGCAAAAGAAGGAGTGATGTAAAAGGAGGGGCGGCTGCTACAGGAGAATGGTACGCTGCCCCTCAACCTTTTTCCATTCTGCCAGCCACTTGGCGCGATGTAGGGGAATTGCGCTCGCTGGAAGCAGAATGCTTCGGGGAGGACGCCTGGCCCTTGCTGGATGTGATCAGTGTCCTGACCCTGGGCGGCATTGTTCGTCTGAAAGCTGTCGTCAATGGGCAGATGGCCGGGTTTATTGCAGGCGACCCGCGTGAGGGCGAAGCTGCTTGGATCACGACGCTTGGCGTGCGCGCGCCTTACCGCCGCTTGGGAATTGCGACTGCTTTGCTGGATCAGTGTGAACAACAGATGCAGCGACCGGTCATCCGTCTTTGCGTGCGCAGCGATAACCAGCCCGCTTTGCAATTGTATGCCAAAGCCGGCTACCGCCATGTTTCGGTGTGGTGGAATTACTACCGCGATGGTCAGGATGCTTATGTGTTGGAAAAAACGCTGAGAGAGTTTGGGTTTGCTGGAAAGTGAAAGCAGGGATAGGTTGACCTTGGGAGGAAAGTGAACGTAGTGACAAGAAAGGGGCAGATGGTGCAGCTTGGGCGTTTATACTAATGCGAGTCTATTTGGCAATCGCAAGTTCATCCGCTAGATATATGCTGATGAACATGTTGTTCAAGGTGTTCCAGAACAGCCCTGACGAATCTGACCGCATGGAAAAGATTGCATGTTGGCAATATTACGATTGTTTTTCGTTTTTGTAAGTTGACTTTCCGCTAACTTTCTACTATTATATAGACAAGGATCGGAGAAAATCGTTATGCGATTATCAGGTTCTGACAAAAGAATATAGCCGATCAAAAGGCACGCGGGTGCGCCGCGTGCCTTTTTGTACACAAAACAATGACTTGAAAGGAGAAGGTAAAAATGGATTATGGCATGATTGGCAAACTGGATAAAGCCAAGCGCTATGCCCAGCAGAAAGATCGCTTTAAGTTCTCCTCCTTTAGCGTTACCATGAATGGAGATAACAATCCACATGTCATTCGATACGATGGGGGAAATTGGCAGTGTGATTGTGATTTCTTCCAGACGCGCGGCCGCTGTAGTCACACAATGGCACTGGAAATCATTCTTGAGGGAATGCTTCCGAGTCAGGAACAGTAAAAAGCCTAATGAAGGGCAGCGGGAGCAGAGAATGTGCTCCCGCTTTTTTTGTTAATCGCCGTCATCTGCGCGTCCGCCCATGATGACGATGACTGGTTTCAAGCGGGCGATGGTGCGCACCAGAACGCCTTCCTGCAGTGCCATGACATGCTCAATGTCTTTATATGCCATAAAGGTTTCATCCGGCGCGACGCCGATCCCCAGAATGTTCCGTTCCCGCATATGGTCAGCGTAGGCGCGGTAATCGTATTGTTTACGCGAGGCGTGGCGGCTGCGCATCCGTCCGGCGCCGTGTGCCGAAGAGTTGAGGCTGTCTGGATTGCCCAGCCCTTCGACCAGAAAGCTGTCGGTGCCTGAAGATCCGGGAATGATACCCACACGACCGCGTTCGGCAGGGGTGGCGCCTTTACGGTGAATCACCAGCCCTTCCTCCAAAAAAGCGAAGTTGTGATGGTTTTCCCAGCGCGCAATCTGACGCAGTCCGCTGCGTCTCAGAAAATAATCATGGATCAGGTGATGATTTGCCTGCGCATAGCGTCCCATCAACTGCATCACTTCCCAGTACTCTTGTCCGGCGGCGGTGTTGAGGGGCAGCCATTCATAGCCGCGCGGGATGCCGCTGGCAATGGCGCGCGTCTCGCGCACTGCCAGGTCTTGATAATAGTGTGCCAGCTTGTTTCCGGTGCCGCGCGAGCCGGAATGGGTCATGATGCAGGCAAACTTTGTTCCAACGGGCAAGGGCATCCAATCTGCTTCGGCGACTACCTCGCCGATCAGCGCGTCAAAGAAGTGGTTACCACCGCCTGAAGAGCCAAGCTGTTCATGGGCAAGGGCGCGGTGTTCGCGCAGAGCGGGCAGCTCGCGCCAGAGCGGATCGTCCATCACCGGATGATCGCGCCGATCTTTTCCCTTGAATCCTGAACCTACCCCAAAGCTGGAAACCGCCTGCATATCATGGGCAATGCGTTCACGATGTTCCAGTAATTCTTCCGGCGGGATATCCAGCACGGTCAGTGTCATGCGGCAGGCGATATCATAACCGACAAAAGACGGACTGACCGCATTGTCCAGTGCAATTACCCCGCCGATAGGCAAGGCATATCCGGGATGTCCATCCGGCATGACGGCGGCGCGTACCGCAACCGGCAGGCGGGCGGCATGGGTGATTTGCTCGAAGACCGTATCGTCAAAGTCTTCTTTCGGATCGCCAAAGAAAACGATCGGCGCAGGCGGGTCGCGCGGAGTGAGCAGAGTGTTTTGCGGCGGTCCAAAACGGCGTTCGATTTCGCTCAGAATCTGGTCATCGGTCAGACCCTTTTCATATAGTTCTGCCGCGGTGCGGTGCAAAGCAGCATAGTCCTTATTGCCCGAATAGCCTGCTTTGGCAAGCAATGGGTGGAGATTTGCGCTGTTCTTACGAGTTTTCTTTTTGCCCATAATTTTAAGATAACGATACCAGCATGGTTTGTCAATATTAACAAAACTCTTATGCAAAATCCCTCTACAATCGTTCAATTGGGTGAGCAAAACCTGCCCATTCTCTGGTAAAATGCTGATAAGGACACAAAATAGACGGTTTGACGTTTAGAGTGTTAGACAAGTTGGAAAGAGCCGTTTGTTGTGTCTTTGAGGAGGTTTTCTAACGTGGCTGGAATGGAGCGTTTTACTCAACGAGCGCGACGGGTGCTGAGTCTGGCGCATCAGGAAGCAGAGCGACTGCGTCAGGAAAGCATTGATACGGAGCATCTATTACTCGGTTTGATACAGGAAGAAGGCAGTGTTGCTGGTCGTGTGTTACGCGATCTGGGATTGGAGCCGGAGCGTGTACGGGAGATGGTTGAGCGCGTGAGCGGTTATGGTCAGGCGCGCAGCGGTCGCATTGATCTTTCGCCGGGTGTGCAGCAGGTTCTGGAAGATGCAATCGAAGAAGCACGCCGAATGGGGCATCATTATATCAGCACGGAGCATTTGCTGCTGGGGCTGGTGAATACGACGCAGGGGCGCGCAATGGAAGTCTTGCGCAAACTGGGCGTCACCCCGGAGCAGATTCGCCGGCAAACACGGCGCGTTTTGCAGGAAAGCAGCAGTTCTGCGCCAGCGCCGGTGGGTGGTCGTCCTGCTCAACAGACTGAACGGGAGAAGGACAAGAGCAAAACACCGCTTGTGGATCAACTGGCGATTGACCTGACGGCTCGCGCCGAAGAAGGCAAGCTCGACCCGGTCATCGGTCGGCAAATGGAAATCGAGCGTGTGATCCAGATCCTGGCACGCCGCAACAAAAACAACCCGGCGCTGATTGGCGAGCCGGGTGTGGGCAAGACAGCGATTGTTGAAGGTCTGGCACAACGCATTATTGAAGGAGACGTGCCGGCGTTACTGCTCAACAAGCGCGTTCTGCAACTGGACGTGGGTTCGCTGGTGGCGGGCACCATGTACCGCGGACAATTTGAGGAACGCCTCAAGCGCGTCATTGACGAGTTGAAGTCTTCAGGAGCGATCCTGTTTATTGATGAAGTGCATATGCTCGTAGGTGCGGGCGCTGCTGGTTCTTCGGTGGATGCAGCGAACATTCTCAAACCCGCCCTTTCGCGCGGTGAGCTTCAGGTGATTGGCGCAACGACGCTGGATGAATATCGCAAACACATTGAGAGCGATGCGGCGCTGGAGCGTCGTTTCCAGCCCATTATGGTCAATGAACCAACCGTAGAAGAAACGATCCAGATTTTGCGTGGCATTCGCTCCAACTATGAGGAACATCATCGCTTGAAAATCTCGGATGAAGCTCTGGAAGCTGCTGCAAAACTTTCGGCTCGCTATGTTACCGAGCGTTTTTTGCCTGATAAGGCGATTGACCTGATTGATGAGGCAGCCTCTCGTGTGCGCATGTATAAGAGCGAAGCTGCCAAAACAACCAAACAACTCATGGCGGAGCTGCGCGAAGTGCGCCAAAACCGTGCTATTGCACAGGAAGATGGCCGCTATGATGATGCGCAGGAGCTGACACAACTGGAAATGAGCCTGCAAAATCAGCTTGATAACCTGCGCAGCGGCTGGGATCGGGAAAACAGCCCGGTGGTCACTGCCGACGATATTGCAGAAGTGGTCTCGATGTGGACTGGTGTGCCGGTAATGCAAATGGCAAGCGAGGAATCGGAGCGCTTGCTGCGCATGGAAGAAGAACTGCGTCAACATATCGTTGGACAGGAAGAAGCGATCATCACGATTTCCAAAGCCATTCGCCGGGCGCGTTCCGGTTTGAAAGACCCACGCCGGCCGATTGGTTCCTTTGTCTTTCTAGGACCAACGGGCGTCGGTAAAACTGAGTTGACCAAAGCACTGGCGCGTTTCTTGTTCGGCAGCGAAGACGCCCTGCTGCAGTTCGATATGTCAGAATTTATGGAACGGCATACCGTTTCGCGATTGGTGGGCGCTCCGCCGGGATACGTGGGTTATGAGGAAGCAGGACAGTTAACCGAAGCCCTGCGCCGCCGCCCATACTCGATTGTGGTGTTTGATGAGATCGAAAAAGCACATCCTGAAGCACATAATATGCTCTTGCAAATAATGGAAGAAGGACATCTCTCGGATGCCAAAGGACATAAAGTGGACTTCAGGAATGCGATCATTGTGATGACCTCAAATATCGGCGCCGACCTGATCCGCCGCCAGAGCAGCATCGGTTTCAAACTGGCGAAGGATGAGGTGGAGGAAGAAAGCCGCGCTTATGAGGAAATGCGTAAAAAGCTGCTCGAATCGCTCAAAAAGGTCTTCCGTCCTGAGTTTATGAACCGTTTGGATGGGGTGATTGTCTTCCGGGCGCTTAACAAAGATGACATTCGTAAAATTGTTGATTTGGAGTTGGCAAAGGTAGCAGACCGGCTCAAGGAACACAACATCACACTCACGGCTACACCTGCCGCGTGCGAGCTGTTGGTGGAAGAGGGCTATGACCCGGAAATGGGCGCCCGACCGCTGCGGCGTGTGATCCAGCAAAAGGTAGAAGACACGCTTTCGGATGCCCTGCTGGCGAAACAGTTCAACGAGGGTGATACCATTGTGATTGACCTGAATGAAGAGGGGCAATTGATTTTACGAAAGCCAGAGGTAGAGAAAGAGCCGGAAGCTCCCGTTGGTGTGGGAAGCTGAGAAATGCTCATGGTCATCCTCCGTGTTTGACCGACCTCAAGAATTGAGGTCGGTCTTTTTTGGAACTGCTCTGGTCATTTGTCTGCTTTTGGGGGATAATAGCGTCAGTTCAGGTCATGAGAAGTGAAGCAATGGCAAAATCCATGAGTCATTATGTCTGTCAACAATGTGGAAGAACTGCGCCGCAATATATGGGGCGCTGTCCATCCTGTGGAGGATGGGGCACAATGGTGGAAGAAGTGATCCCGGCAGCATCTTCCAAAGGCTCCGTACGAGGGTTAACCAGCGCCGTATCTCAACCGCGCCGCCTTTCCGAAGTAAGCGGCGATGTAGAGGAACGTCTTGCACTGCCCATCGGCGAGTTTGCGCGCGTGCTGGGTGGGGGAGTGGTGCCGGGTTCAATTGTGCTGGTGGGCGGCGACCCGGGCATCGGCAAGTCCACGCTGGTGTTGCAAATGGCGGCTGAGATGGCAAAACGGGGACGGGTGTTGTATGTTTCTGGGGAAGAATCTGAGCGACAGATCAAAATGCGTGCCATGCGTTTGTTCAAACCTGCCGATAGCGGCGAACCGCTGATTCCCGAAGAGTTGTTTCTGGTCACGGAGACCAACCTGGATACAATCTTAAGCCATGTATCGGCGGTCAAGCCCACTCTTTTAATTGTGGACTCAATTCAGACGGTTTACCTGCCAGGCTTAGAATCAACCGCCGGGTCGGTGACACAGGTACGCGAGTGTGCGGCGAGGCTTCGTGAGCTGGCAAAAACCTCCGGGATGGCGGTTTTTGTGATCGGTCACGTGACCAAAGAAGGCATTATTGCGGGACCGCGTGTGCTGGAGCACATCGTGGATACGGTGCTGTATCTGGAAGGCGACCGTTTTCTCTCTTTTCGCTTGTTGCGTTCGGTGAAGAACCGCTTTGGGGCGACATCTGAGGTGGGTGTTTTTGAGATGCGCGAGCGCGGTATGGTCGAAGTGCCCAATCCATCCGAGGCGTTTCTGGCGGAACGTATGGTCAATGCGCCGGGGTCGGCAATTGCGGTGACGATGGAAGGGACGCGTCCTTTGCTGGTAGAGGTGCAGGGATTGACCAGCCCGACTCATCTTGGCAATCCACGCCGCACACCCAATGGGGTAGATGTCAACCGTTTGCTGTTAATTGTGGCGGTGCTGACGCGGCGGCTTGGCTTGCATCTGGCAGAACAGGATGTCTTTGCGAATGTCGTTGGCGGGCTGCGCATTGAGGAACCGGCGGCAGACCTGGCGCTGGCGGCGGCGATCACCTCTTCATTGCGGGATGTGCCCGTGCGCGCCGATGCGGTTTTGATCGGCGAAGTAGGACTTTCGGGTGAGCTGCGCCGTGTGGGACACATGGCAGCGCGGCTGAGCGAAGCCGCCAAACTGGGATTCAAAGTTGCTATTGTGCCGCGCCGTATTTCTAAAGCTGAACCTTTGCCGGATCATATTCAGATTCAGGAAGCACGCTCGCTGCGCGAGGCGCTCAATCTGGCGTTAGTGACAGAAACGACAAAGAAAGCAGGGTGACTGTCTTATGGTTTTTCTGAGGAACCTGAGAAATCTCAACAGGGTCATTTTTAGGAGGTGACTTTCATGCCCGATCTTTCCGCTTTTCGACCAGACCCGCGGCACGCTGCGCTGGTCATTGTGGATGTGCAGGAAAAACTTTCCGCCGCCATGCCGATGGACGTATTACAACAGGTGGTGCGTCATATTGGGGTGCTGGTGGCTGCTGCGGATGAGTTTCATTTTCCTGTGCTGCTCACCGAGCAGTATCCACAGGGGCTGGGTGCGACGCTGGAAGCGATCAAATTGCCGCTGGCAGATATTACTCCGTTGGAAAAAATGAGTTTCAGTTGCTGTGGTGTGGCAGAGTTCCGCAGACAATTGGAAGTCAAACAGGTGCGCGACATTCTGCTGGTTGGCATGGAAACGCATGTCTGTGTCACTCAGACTGCGCTGGACTTGTTAACGGACCATTACCGTGTTTTTGTGCCGGCGGATGCGGTGTGTAGTCGCAGCAAGCAGAATTGGCGGTTGGGGCTTGAGCTGATGCGTCAGGCGGGTGCGGTGATTGGCTCAACGGAGATGTTCCTGTTTATGATGCTTGGCGAAGCCGGGACTGACCGCTTCCGCAAACTTTCAAAATTAGTGCGATAGCCTTCTGACAACATTTTACAGTTCAGATTGTGAAATTTGCCACGCAATTTGAGCTGTGATATACTATAAAGCGCTAAATCAGACCTTCTGTGTAAGGATTGTCTTATGGCATCTCAATTTTTCCCCATTCTGGTCATTCTAGCTCTGGCTTTATTTGTGGGGTTTTTTGTGACAGTGCTGGGAACGATCTTTGGTCCCCGCCGTCCGACGGCGCGCAAATCCAGCCCCTATGAGTCCGGCATGGTGCCGTATGGGCCCGGCACGCGGCGCATGTCGGTGCGTTATTATCTGGTGGGTGTCTTGTTCATCTTATTCGATATTGAAGTGGTTTTCGTGCTGCCGTGGGCGGTGGTATTTCGCGAGCTGGGGGTGCCAGGACTGGCGTTGATGATTGTCTTTCTGGTTGTTTTAGAGGTAGCCTTTGTGTATGCGTGGAAGAAAGGAGCGCTGGAATGGGAATAGAACAAAAAACCGGCAATCTTGGCATTGTGACTACATCACTGGAGCAGGTAGTCAACTGGGCGCGGACAAATTCGATGTGGCCTATGCTTTTCGGTCTGGCTTGTTGTGCGATTGAGATGATGGCGGCACAGGCATCGAATTATGACATGAGCCGCTTTGGAATGGAATTGATGCGCGCCAGCCCGCGCCAGTCAGACCTGATGATTGTGGCAGGACGGGTTTCGCGCAAGATGGCGCCGGTGTTGCGCAAATTATATGATCAGATGCCCGATCCCAAATGGGTCATTGCAATGGGGGATTGTGCTTCTTGTGGCGGGGTTTTCAATAATTATGCCATTGTGCAGGGGGTGGATGAGGTGGTGCCTGTGGATGTCTATGTGGCGGGCTGTCCGCCGCGCCCGGAAGGGCTGATTCACGGCGTAATGACCTTGCATGAAAAAGTGAAGAAAGAAAAACTGGGGAAGTGGAAATAATGGACGAGACCCTTCAAATTGTTGCCCATGCGATGCAGTCTCGTTTTGGCGCTGAAGTGCTGGAAACGCGTGGCGAGGTAACCCTGTTTCTGCCGCCGCAGCGTCTCATCCAAGCAGCGAAGGCGCTGAAAGAGGAGTTTGGCTTTGATATGCTGATGGACCTTACCGCAGTGGATTACTGGCCGCAGACCAAACCGCGTTTTCATCTGGTGTATCAGCTCTATTCATTTGGAAAAAACTTGCAGCTACGTTTGCGCACTGGGCTGGACGGCAACGCGCCGACGATGGATAGCATCGAGACGCTTTATCCAAACGCGAACTGGTTTGAGCGCGAGGTGTTCGATATGTTTGGTATCCGTTTCAACGGGCATTCGGACATGCGCCGCATCATCATGCCCTATGACTGGCAGGGGCATCCGCTGCGCAAGGATTACCCGCTCGGATACGAGGAAGTAGAATTCACGTTCAATTTCGACGAAATTGAACGTAAAAAACCGTATGCAAAGGAATAGCAAACTGCACATCGGACATTGAGAATTTTCATCGAGCAGTCAAAAAAGCCGGAATTTTTAGTGTCCGTTCGTTTGTAGTTTTGCGGCAGATGCTTTTGAGGTGGTTATGACGGATATTCGTGAAGTTACTGTGGATGAACTGCGGCATCTGGTTAGTGACCGGGCATTAAGCGGAGAAACGTTGTTGCTGAACATGGGACCTCAGCATCCCAGCACGCATGGTGTGTTGCGGCTGCTGCTGGAACTGGATGGGGAAATTGTGGTTAACTGCGTTCCGGATATTGGTTTCCTGCACACCGGTGTTGAGAAAAATATGGAAGCCAAGACCTATCAAAAAGCTGAAGTGATGACTGACCGGCTGGATTACCTCAACCCGATTGGCAACAATCTGGTGTACTGTCTGGCGGTGGAGAAACTGCTTGGGCTGGATGTGCCGCCGCGCGCTCAGGCGATTCGTGTGATCCTGGCGGAGCTGACCCGTCTCAATTCACATTTGCTCTGGCTGGGCACATCGGCGCTTGATCTTGGTGCGATGTCCGTGTTTCTTTACTGTATGCGCGAGCGTGAGATCATACTTGATATTTTCGAGATGTGCTCCGGGCAGCGCATGATGACCACTTACGTTCGCCCGGGCGGTTTATGGCGCGATGTGCCGGTAGAATTTGAAGATGCGGTCAGAGAATTTATTGAGCTGATGCCCAGACGGATTGATGAGTATGAGAGTCTGTTGAGCAAAAACCCTCTGTTTTTGGAGCGCACCACCGGCATCGGCGTCATCACCCGTGAACAGTGTATCGAATGGGGGGTGAGCGGTCCTATTGCCCGCGCTAGCGGCTTGAAGTTTGATTTGCGCAAAGTCCGTCCCTATTCAGGCTATGAGCAATACGATTTTGAGATACCCACCCAAACTGCTGGGGATGTGCGCGCCCGTTATCAGGTGCGTATAGCGGAAATGCGCGAATCGCTCAAAATCATCCGTCAGGCGCTGGATAAACTCCCCTATGGCCCGGTGCGCAGCAATAACCGCAAGTATATCCCGCCGCCGCGTTCGGAAATTGGTGTGAGCATGGAGGCGTTGATCCATCATTTTAAGTTGTGGACCGAGGGTTTTCATGCTCCAAAAGGGTATGTGTATGCCAGTGTTGAGTCCCCGCGCGGCGAGCTGGGGGTGTATCTGGAAAGCGACGGAGGAACAAAGCCTTACCGTATTCATTACCGCACGCCAACTTTTGCCCATTTGCAGCTTATGCCGCTCTTGACAAAGAATCACTTTGTGGCGGATGTAGTGGCAATCATTGGCAGTATTGATATTGTTTTGGGAGATGCAGACCGGTGAACGAGTTACAACGAGAATATCCCGAAGAAATCGAGCGCATTTTGGCGAAGTATCCGCCAGAATATAAACGTTCGGCTGTGATGCCGTTGCTGTATCTGGCACAGCGTCGGCAGGGTTATATTCCTCCGCAGGCAATTGAGGAAATTGCTCAGATTTTGGGGCTTTCAACAACTGAAGTGGCATCTGTGGCTGGCTTTTACAGCCTGTTTCACGAAGAGCCTGGGGGACGCTGGCGAATACAGGTGTGTACAGATTTGCCCTGCGCGCTGCGTGGCGCTGATGAGTTTTTGAAAAACCTGTGTGAGGCGCTGGGTGTTACCGTGGGCGGGACAACCACGGATGGGCTTTTCACGGTGGAAGAGGTCAAGTGTTTGGCTGCCTGTCATCGGGCGCCGGTATTTCAGCTCCAAAGCGGCAGCGAGATTAAATATTATGAAAATCAGAGCATAGATACCGTGCTGGCGCTGGTGGAAGAATTGCGCCGCAGGGCTGAAAGCGAAAAGGAGGGCGTATGAAAGAGCACATCCTCCTGCGGCATCGAGATATTCCAGATTTGCACAGGCTGGAGGTGTATCAGAAACACGGCGGGTTTGAGGCTTTTCGCAAAGCTGTGACCGCCCTGAAGCCGGAGGACGTGCTGAACGAGGTAAAGGCTTCTGGACTGCGCGGGCGGGGCGGGGCGGGTTTTCCGACCGGCGTGAAATGGAGCTTTTTGCCAAACAACCTCTGGCCTCACTATGTGGTTGCCAATGCAGACGAATCCGAGCCCGGCACGTTCAAAGACCGTGAAATTCTGGAAAGCAACCCCTATCAGTTTTTAGAAGGGTTAATGTTAGCTTCCTATGCGGTGCAGGCAAATCTGTCATATGTCTATTTGCGGGGTGAGTTCTGGCAGATTGCCCGGCGTCTGGATGCCTGTATTGCAGAGCTGGAAGCGGCGGGTTTGCTGGGTGAGCATTTGTTTGGGACGGATTACTCACTACGAATTTACACCCATCTCGGTGCAGGTGCGTATATCTGCGGCGAGGAAACCGCACTGCTGGAGTCGCTGGAAGGAAAGCTGGGACAGCCGCGCCTGCGTCCGCCTTTTCCGGCAGTGTATGGATTATTTGGTAAGCCGACAGTGATTAACAATGTGGAAACGCTGACGAACATCCCCCCAATTATTGAGCGGGGAGCAAGCTGGTACCGCACTTATGGCACAGATAAGAGCCCCGGAGTGAAGATATTTTGCCTTTCGGGGTGTGTCAACCGCCCAGGCAATTATGAATTGCCGCTGGGGACGACATTCCGTGAGTTGATTTTTGAACATGGAGGCGGTGTACCTGCCGGACGCAAGGTGAAAGCCATTATGGCGGCGGGAGCTTCTTCCAGTCTGATTTTTGCGGATGAAAACGCCCTTGATACTCCAATGGATTATGAGTCGGTGCAGGAGAAGCTGGGTGCACCGCTTGGTTCGGCTTCGGTGATTGTTGTGGATGATTCAGTGAACATCGCCTGGCTGGTGAGCAAGACGGTTGAATTCTTCAAGCACGAGTCGTGCGGTAAATGCACACCCTGCCGCGAGGGGACATTCTGGATGAACCGCATTGTCCAACGGATTGAGCATGGCGAAGGCACAGCGGAGGATGTGCAACTGCTGGAGGCAGTGGCTTCGCAAATACAGAATAAATGCCTGTGCGCTCTGGGCGAGTTTTCCATTATGGCGGTGCTTTCGGGCATCCAAAAGTTCCGCGCCGATTTTGAGGCAAAGGTGAACAAGTGAAATTTTCCTGCTGCGCCCTACGTTTTGCGAGGGCTGGCGGTAGTCAATACAGGAGTAGCGCTAGATGGTTGTGAGAATGGTTTCTTTGACGATTGACGGTCGGATGGTTACTGTTCCTGCCGGGACTCTGGTGGTGGATGCTGCTAAAAAGGCTGGAGTGGATATCCCGGTCTTTTGCTATCATCCCAAACTCGACCCGGTGGGAATGTGCCGCCAGTGTCTGGTGGAAATCGGCAGACCATTGCTAGACAGGGCAACCAATGAGTTCGTTCTGGATGCGGATGGCAAACCGAAAATTTCTTTTGGTGCAAAGCTGGAAACCGCCTGTACGACGCCAGTCAGTGAGGGGATGGTCGTGGTAACAGATAGTGAGAAGGTAGCCGCGGCTCGCAAGGATGTTCTTGAGTTTCTTCTCACCTCACACCCGCTGGATTGTCCGGTGTGTGATAAAGGCGGTGAGTGTCCGTTGCAGAACCTGACCCTGCGTTACGGTCCGGCGGTAAGCCGTTTCCAGTTTGATGAAAAGATGCACCTGGCAAAGCATGTTCCGCTGGGCGAATTGATTTACCTTGACCGCGAGCGGTGCATCCAGTGCGGGCGCTGTGTGCGTTTCCAGAGCGAACTGGTGGATGACCCGGTCATTGGTTTTTCGCAGCGAGGGCGAGCTTTGCAAATTGTTACCTTTTCCAATCCGGGCTTTGACTCGATTTGGTCGGGTAACACGACTGATATTTGTCCGGTGGGCGCGCTGACAACAGCGGATTTTCGATTTGGAGCACGTCCTTGGGAGCTGAAAGCCGCGGCTTCCATTTGCAATCACTGCGCAGTCGGCTGTAACCTGACTTACAACGTACGCCGCGAAGCGAAAGCCGGCGGCAAGACCGTCATCAAACGGGTGATGCCGCGCCAAAACGAGATGGTCAATGAAATCTGGCTGTGTGACAAAGGACGGCTGGTCTATCACTATATGGAAAGTCCTCAGCGTCTGGAACGGCCTCTGGTGCGCAAGGGCAGCGAGCTGGTTCCGGCAGACTGGGATGAGGCTTTAACGCTGGTGGCGGAAAAGGTGCGCGGCGCAGGCAGCCACATGGTCATGCTGGCTGGGGGACGGCTCTCGAATGAAGACCTGTTCAATCTAGGTGAACTGACTGAAACACAGGGAGGGCAGAAGCTGCTCTATTCGTATATAGGCGGCGGGGATCTGGTCAGCCGTTTTGCACCGCCAAAGGGCAGTAATCTGGGCGAACTGGGCGCGGGCAGTGTGGTGATGGTTGTGGCGTGTGATTTACATCAGGAAGCGCCGCTGTGGTGGCTGCGCTTGAAGCAGGCGGTCAAACGCGGCGCAAAGCTGATTGTTGTCAATGCCCGCCCGACACGGCTGGACAAATTCGCTGTACATGTGATTCGCTATGCCTATGGCGAGGAAGCGCGAACGGTTGCAGCGTTCCTGCCGGCGAATGTTGCCAGTGCACCGCAAGAAGTCCAGAAAGCGGCAGAGATACTGACTGAGGCGGAAGACCTGCTGGTCATCTATGGCAGCGATGGGCTTTGTCTCGAAGAATCGACGGTGCTGGCACGCTCCTGTGCTGAGTTGCTGCTCAAGACAAACCATACCGGCAAGGTGAACAGCGGCTTGCTGGCAGCCTGGCAAAACGGCAATTTGCAGGGCGGCTGGGAATTGGGTTTCCGTACTGCTCCCGATCTGGCGGAGAGGTTGGAGAAAGCTGCTCTGGTCTGGATTGCGGCGGCAGACCCGGCTGGTGATGACCCGGCGCTGGCAAAAGCGGTACGCCGTACAGGGTTCCTCGTTGTGCAGGAATTGTTCCTGACCGAGACGGCGCGCATAGCGGATGTGGTTTTGCCAGTGCTGGCAAATGCGGAACGAGAGGGAAGTTACACATCTGGTGAGCGGCGTGTTCAGCGTTTCTATCCGGCTTTACCGCCAAACGGTGTTGTTGCGGATGCGCGTCCAGATTTTACCATTCCTGCATTGGTAGGCGAAAAACTGGGCATTGCACTGGAAGGACGTTCGGCAGCTTTGGTCATGGAGCAAATTGCGGCAAAGTTCGCCGCATTTGCCGGGATCACCTACCAGAAACTGGCGGAGGTTGTGGAACAATGGCCTCCAGTAGGGGGTAGTGATCTTTACTATGGAGGTACTTCATATGAGAACCGGCAGGGGTTAGGGGTAATGCTTTCCGATGTTTTACAGGGTGAGAGTTTGCTTAACTCTGCTCTCGTTCAAACTGCGCAGCGACCAAAGCCTTCTGCCGGTGCGCTGCCTGTTTATCCAATTCAACGATTGTATGATCGCGGGACAACTGTCATGCCCAGTGCCTTGCTGCATGAACGGCTGGCGTTACCGGCAGTTTGGGTGCATCCGGCGACGGCGGCGGAACGCAACCTCCAAAGCAAAGCGCGGCTGATTTATGAGGATGAGGCGGTTGAAGTATCTGTTCAACTGGATGAGCAAACGCCGCCGGGGGTTGCGCTTTTGCCGCGTTCAGTTGGCTTATTGGGATACTGGCTTGAAGCCTGACAGTTTGCTCTGAAAGGAACACTATGGAAGTTTCTTTATGGATTGAATGGGTCATCAAATCGCTCTTCATCATCTTGCTGCTGACAGGCGGATTTGCCTATACCACCCTATATGAGCGCCGCGTGTTGGCGAGGATGCAAGTGCGTATCGGTCCAAACCGCGCCGGTCCGTATGGGTTGCTGCAACCGGTAGCAGATGGCATCAAGTTGATCTTCAAAGAGGAATTGATCCCCGAAAAAGCGGATAAGTTGATTTTCATCCTGGCGCCGGTGATTACGGTTATCCCTGCACTGATAATTACCGCGGTTATCCCGTGGGGCGAGTCGGTCTGGCTTTTGGGGCGGGAGATTAAGCTCTATCTGGCAGACCTGGACGTAGGTGTGTTATATCTGATGGCGGTGACCAGTATCTCTGTATATGGTATCACGCTGGCAGGGTGGTCTTCGAACAATAAATATGCCACGCTGGGCGGTCTGCGCGCCACTGCACAGATGATCAGCTATGAGCTGGCGATGGGCTTTGCCATGCTGGGACCGGTGCTGATGGCGGGTTCGATGCGCATGATTGACATTGTCAATGCACAGCGCAGCATGTGGTTTATTCTGCCGCAGGCTGTGGCTTTTCTGATTTATTTGGGGACAAGTCTGGCCGAGATCAACCGTGCTCCATTTGATATGCCGGAAGCCGAACAGGAGCTGACCGCCGGTTATCATACCGAGTACTCTGGGATGAAATTTGCATTGTTTTTCATGGCAGAATATATCAAGATGATTGCGATTTCAATGATCGGCTCTTCGCTGTTTCTGGGCGGGTATCACTGGCCGCTGCCCGCGCACTGGCTGGGCGGCTTTGCCGGTCCGATTAACCTGTTTGGCAAAACGGTTCTCTGGATGTTCTTTATTATCTGGGTGCGCGCCACATTGCCGCGCATTCGTTATGACAAGCTGATGCAACTGGGTTGGAAGGTGTTATTCCCGCTGGCGCTGCTCAATGTGGCGGTAACAGCCGTGGTGATTGTATTGGTAGGAGGATGAGCAATGTTAGAAGGATTAATGACAACGCTGAAGTCCATGTTCGAGAAGCCGGTGACGATTCAGTATCCGGAGCAGAAGCGTCCGGTGCGTGCTCGCTTCAAAGGGCGGCATGTGCTTAAGCGTTATGAGAATGGATTGGAAAAGTGTATTGGCTGTTCGCTGTGTGCGGCTGCTTGTCCAGCGGATGCCATTTTTGTTGAATCGGCGGAAAATACGGACGAGGAACGCTACTCGCCCGGTGAACGCTACGCCAGCACGTATGAAATCAATATGCTGCGCTGTATTTTCTGCGGGTTTTGTGAGGATGCCTGTCCGACTGAGGCGATTGTGCTGGGCGACAACTACGAGCTGTCGTTTACCAGCCGGGCGGAGTCGATTTATACCAAAGAAATGCTGCTGGAGCCGGTGCCGCCGGGTGGACAGCCGACCCCGCAGCGCACTCCGGCAGGCGTTTATACGCGCTCAGTACCGGAAATGAAGGACCCGGCGGATTAGGGAGGGAGCATGACGCCTGTGTTGATGATTTTTGGATTGCTGGGGGTGGTGGTCATCGTTACTGCGCTGGGGATGCTGCTTAGCCGCAATGCTATTTACTCGGCGCTTTTTCTGGTGTTGAACTTTGCGACGGTGGCGGTGTTGTATATCATTCTGGGCGCGCCGTTCATCTCATTGGTGCAGATTACCGTTTACGCCGGTTCGATCATGGTGATGTTCTTGTTCGTCATCATGCTTCTGGGCGCGGAGCGTTTACCGGGTAGTGACCGGCTGCGCCGTCAACGCTGGATCGCCTCAATTCTAGGACTGGTGTTTGTGGCGCAGCTTATCTTGTTCATTTCGCTGCGCGGGCAATTGACCGCTCCGATCGGAACGCTGCCGGCTGCGCTGGGCAGCCCGCAGTCGGTAGGCACTGCGCTATTCACGAAATACGCTTTGCCTTTTGAAGTAACTGGGGCGATTTTGGTGGTGGCGACGGTGGGTGCCATTCTTCTAACGCGCGGCGCCGCAGTTACCCGTCCCCCAACCCGCAAAGAGGAGGAGAAGTAAATGATGCCACTCATGTATTATGTTGGTCTCTCGGCAATCATGTTCGTTTTGGGGATCATTGGCGTATTGGTGCGGCGTAACGCGCTGGTTGTGTTTATGTCGTTGGAATTGATGTTCAACGCGGCGAATCTACTCTTTGTTGCTTTTTCCGCTTACTTTCAAATAATCACCGGGCAAATCTTCGTCTTTTTTGTGATGACAGTTGCCGCGGCAGAGGTGGCAGTCGGACTGGCGCTCATGGTGGAGATTTTCCGCACGAAACACAGCATTGATCTGGATCAAATGAGCGAGATGAAAGGGTGAGCAATTCACCCGCTAAGTGGAGCCTGTTATGCATGAATTAACGATGAACCCGATCATTTCTCTGGTCCCCTGGGTGGTGTTCTTTCCCATTATCGGATTGCTGCTGAATCTGTTGTTTGGCAGACGCTGGGGCGAGAAGGGCACAGGGCTGGTTGCCAGTCTGGCGGCGGCGGCTTCATTTGCGCTTTCCGCCGCACTGGCGGCGCAACTGGCGCGCACACCCGAAGCGGTGACCGTACACCTGCTGGATTGGATCAAGGTGGGGGATTTTCAGGTGGGCTGGAATTTCCGCGTGGATACATTGGCGGTGACGATGATGCTGGTTGTCAGCGGCGTAGGCACCCTGATCCATATTTACGCTGTCGGCTATATGCACAGTGACGTGCGCCACAATGGCGATCCAGGACGTTACACGCGCTTCTTCGTCTTTTTCAATCTCTTTATCGCGGCAATGCTGGTGCTGGTAACCGCTGACAATTACTTGATGCTGTTTGTCGGCTGGGAGGGGGTTGGGCTGTGCTCTTATCTTTTGATTGGGTTCTGGTTTGAGAAGGGCGCCGAGGGTATCGCTAATGCCCGCGCGGCAAAAAAGGCTTTTGTTGTCAACCGCATTGGCGATTTTGGCTTGCTGGTGGCGCTTTTCCTGCTCTTCTGGAACTTTGGAAGCCTGGATTTCAAGGTCATCTTTGAGCAGGCACCGGCGCTGGCGACTGCTGCACCCTGGGTATTGACGGCGGTGACGCTTCTGATGCTGCTGGGCGTGACGGGCAAATCGGCGCAGCTTCCGCTCTACGTCTGGCTGCCGGACGCCATGGCAGGTCCGACGCCGGTTTCGGCTTTGATCCATGCGGCGACGATGGTGACCGCCGGCGTGTATCTGATCGCGCGTTCCAGCCCCCTGTATCTTCAGGTACCGCTGGCTCAATCGGCGGTGATGTGGGTAGGGGCGCTGACCGCTTTTTTTGCCGCCACGATTGCAGTGGGTCAGTATGACATCAAGCGTGTGCTGGCGTATTCCACCATCAGTCAGCTTGGTTTTATGGTGGCGGCGGTGGGCATGGGCGCGTTTGTTGCCGGGATGTTTCATCTGGTGACCCATGCCTTTTTCAAAGCGCTGCTTTTCCTTGCGGCTGGTTCGGTGATTCTGGGGATGGAACACGGGCAAGCGCATGGGCAGCATTCCAAAGGGGCGCACGACGAGGGATCGTTAGACCCGCAGGATATGCGCTATATGGGCGGATTGCAGGGGCGCATGAAATTGACCTTCTGGGTGTATCTCATCGGTGCGCTGGCGCTGGCGGGCATTGCACCGCTGGCGGGTTTTTTCTCCAAGGATGAAATCCTGCTGGCTGCACTGCTAAAGTCTCCAGTGGTGTTTGCTATCCTGCTCTCTTCAGCATTCCTGACGGCTTTCTATATGGGGCGGCAGATTTTCATGGTTTTCTTTGGTAAGCCGCGCAGCGAGGCGGCTGCACATGCCGTCGAAAATCCGCCGATTATCACCATACCGCTGGCAGCTTTGGCGGTGCTTTCGATACTGGGCGGCGGGCTGAATCTGCCGGGTATCTACACGCTGGAACACTGGCTGGAGCATACGCTGGAGTACAGCCTGAAGGTAAGTTTCGCTGTGCCGGTAGCGCTTGCTTCGCTTTTGCTTGCGCTGGCAGGGCTGTTGACTGCCTGGTGGGTGTATGGGCGGAGGGTGATGCCGGCTGTGGATGGTGACCCGCTGACGCGCTCACTGGGTTGGCTTTTCCGCGCGCTGCATAACAAATGGTGGGTGGACGAGGTTTATCACGTTTTGTTTGTGTCATCGTACCAGCGTCTGGCGAATTTTCTCGCCAGTCCCTTCGATACCCGTGTGATTGACGGGATTGCCAACGGTTTGGGCAATGTAACTGTGCGTGCCGCGGCGGCTTTTCGCAGGATTGAAAGCGGTTTTGTGCGCTCGTACGCGCTGGTCATGTTGTTCGGCGCAGCGGCAATTCTGGCATTTTTGATTTGGAGATAATCTGCCGGCTTATGTTGAGACGCGTTGATTTGTTTCACTGTTTATTCTGTCTCGAGGGAGACCGATGACGAATGTGCTTAATCCGCTCGTTGTGTTGACTTTCTTCCCGCTGGTTGGAGCGCTGTTGGTGCTGGCGCTGCCAGCCGACCGCAAGAACTTACTGCGCTGGACTGCATTGCTGACCAGCCTGCTCACCTTCGGTGTTTCACTTTGGGTGTTGGCGCTGTTCAAAACTGGAGAGGCGGGGATGCAGATGAAGGTGCGTCAGGTATGGGCGGTGGTGGCAAACACGCCCATTGCCTTTCACCTTGGCGTGGATGGCATCAGCCTGCTGTTAGTGCTGCTTACCGCATTCCTCACGCCGATTTGCATTCTCTCCACCTGGACGGCGGTTGAAGAGCGGGTGAAAGGCTTTATGCTGTTCTTCCTGCTGCTGGAAACCGGGATGCTGGGGGTTTTCCTGGCGCTTGATCTGGTATTGTTCTATATTTTCTGGGAATTTACGCTGGTGCCGATGATCTTCTTAATCGGCGTTTGGGGCGGCGAACGGCGGGTGTATGCGGCGGTTAAGTTTTTCCTCTTTACCTTTGCCGGTTCGGTGCTGATGCTGCTGGCGATTCTCTATCTTGGCTGGCGGGGCGGGACGTTCTCTCTGCCTGAACTGGCGGCAAAGCGGGACATGTTTGCGGCGGCGCAATGGTGGCTGTTCCTTGCTTTTGGGCTGGCGTTTGCTATCAAGCTGCCGATGTGGCCCTTTCACACCTGGCTGCCCGATGCACACACGGAAGCGCCTACTGCCGGATCTGTCATCCTGGCGGGCGTGCTGCTAAAGATGGGCGCCTATGGCTTTTTGCGGTTCAATATTGGCTTGTTTCCTGAGGTATCGGTACGGCTGGCGCCATGGATGGCATTGTTAGCAGTGATCGGGATTCTCTATGGTGCGGCGGTTTCTTATACCCAAAAGGATGTCAAGCGGCTGGTGGCGTACTCTTCCGTCAGCCACTTGGGATTTGTTCTGCTGGGTATTTTTGCGCTTAACCCTCAGGGGATGGCTGGAGCGGTGCTGCAGATGGTCAATCACGGTTTAAGCACCGGAGCTTTGTTCCTTGTGGTAGGGATGATGTACGAACGGCGTCATACACGACTCATGGCGGAATTCGGCGGCTTATGGCGGGCGGTGCCGGTACTGGGTAGTTTGATGCTGGTAGTTACCTTATCCTCGCTGGGGCTGCCGGGCTTGAACGGTTTTGTCGGTGAATTTACCATTCTGCTGGGTGCCTTCGGCTCGGCAGCGATTGGCAGCGCCTGGTATGCAGTGGCAGCGGCGGTTGGCGTGATTCTGGCAGCGATTTATCTGTTAGTGATGTTTGAGCGGGTGTTTCTGGGTCCGCTGACCAGAGAGGAAAACAGAACCTTGTCCGACCTGAACTGGCGCGAGGTGGTTACCTTGCTGCCGATCTTGATTTTCATTTTCTGGATTGGTCTTTATCCGAGACCTTTCTTTGAGCTGATGAATCCGACCATACAGCAACTGGCGGCAGGGCTGGCGCAGGCTGTAGCGATGGGAGGTGTACAATGACAACAACGGACTGGCTGGTCATCCTTCCTGTGCTGGTGCTTTCTGGTTGGGCGCTGACGGTGCTGCTGGTGGATTTGTGGATTCCGGCAAAGTACAAATTCATCACGCCCCTGTTGACCGTTTTGGGGCTGGCGGCGACGCTGGGGTTGAGCCTTTCAAAATTCGGCAGCCCGCAGTCGGCATTTGGCGGGATGGTAGTGGTGGATGGGTTTGCTGTCTTTCTGGATTTTATCTTTCTGGTGAGCGGTCTGGGAGCGGTGGCACTGGCATACCGGTATCTGCGCCGAATGGAAATTGAGCGTTGTGAGTATTATTCCCTGTTGATGTTTGCCATCAGCGGGATGATGTTGATGACTTATGCCAATGACTTGGTGGTGGTTTTTCTGGCGCTGGAATTGCTCTCGATACCGCTTTACGTGCTGGCGGGATTTGTGCGCATGGATTTGCTTTCTGAAGAGGCGGCGCTGAAGTACTTTTTGCTGGGCGCATTTTCTTCGGGGTTTGTGCTGTATGGGATTGGGTTGATCTTTGGGGCAACGGCGCATACGCAATTGCCTGCTGTTGCGGCGGCGGTGAGCGGGGGGGCGTCGGTCAACCTGCCGATGTTTATCGCCGGGGCGGCGCTGCTGCTGGTTGGATTTGGGTTCAAACAGGCAGCAGTGCCGTTTCATATGTGGTCGCCGGATGTCTATCAAGGCGCCCCATCGTCGGTGACAGCGTTCATGTCCATAGGCGCCAAAGCAGCCGGGTTTGCCGCTTTGATGCGGGTGTTTGTCGCAGCTTTTCCGAGCCTCTCGGCGGATATGAGCTGGGTGCTGTGGGCACTGGCAGCGCTGACCATGATCGTCGGGAATGTGATTGCTATTGCACAAACCAATATCAAGCGTCTGCTGGCGTATTCCAGCATCGCCCAGACGGGTTATCTGTTGATGGCGTTTGTGCCGTATGGTGATCATCAGGTGCTGAGCGATACCATTGCGGCGATGCTGTTCTATCTGCTGGCGTACATGTTGACTACGCTGGGCGCCTGGGCGGTGATCATTGCAGTTGAGAAAGCCGGGGGGGAAGGACTGGAGCTGAAAGATTACGCAGGATTGGGGCGCAAGCATCCCCTGCTGGGCGCGGCGATGACGATTTTCATGGTTTCGCTGGTGGGTGTACCGCCGACGTTGGGTTTTTGGGGCAAGTTTTACCTCTTTCGAACGGCGGTGGAGGGAGGGTACACTGGACTGGCGCTGATCGGTTTGCTTACCTCGCTTGTGTCGGCATATTACTATCTGCGAGTGGTGGTCATTATGTATATGCAGCCGGGCGAGCCGGAAACTGCCGATGACCTCTGGCTGCGGCTGGTGGCGCTGACATGTGCAGCGGCGGTAGTGCTGTTGGCGTTTGTGCCCTGGTCGGTTTTGTCGTTGGTGCTGAAAGCGGCACTGCAAATCTTGTAGGTTTGAGCGGCTCATTCAAGGAGGCGGCGGAATGTCCCCCGAACGGGTAACCCCATTTCAGCAGGCGCTGGAACGATTTCATACCGCATACGGTGAGTTCTTGGCAGTTTGCCATCTGATACCAGAGGAGCTGCGTGAGGAGAGCGGCGTGTGTGGTGTATGGTCGCCGCGCGAGGTGATTGCCCATCTGGCGGGGTGGCAGCATGAGGGGGCGCGGCGTTTCCGTGAGCTGCTGCGCGACCCGCAAAGCCGCAAACAGTATGATGTGGATGCCTTCAATGCGCAGTCAGTTGCCGAGCGCGCTGGTTGGAGCTGGGAACATACGCTGGCGGACCTTAGTGCCTCGTACCTGAAGATGCAAAATGCTATTGCTGATTTGATGATTGCCAGTCCCTCCGACTGGAGCGAATTCGCTGTCTGGCTGGAAGCGCTCGGCAGCGATTTGGTTGAGCATGGCAGGCAGTTGATGGCTTGGGTGTAAGCAGCCTGCTTGTGAAAAATGAAAAATCGCACTGTTCTCGACATTCTTCTTTGTCTCAGTCTGCTCTGGCTGAGCGGTTGCGCGTCGGCTGCCCCGACAACGCTTGTCATACCCACTCCGGTTGAAATGACTCCTGTTGTACTGCCGCCTGAGCCAACCGGTACGCCCGAAACTCTGGAGACGCCATCTGTCCTGCCTCAGCAGTTGCCGAATGTCCCCATCACTGCTGAAAACCTGAATCGGCTGACGCCGCTGTACACGCTGAAAGCCTATGCAAACGATCTGGTGTTTTCGCCTGATGGCGTATTGCTGGCGGATGCCGGTATCGAGCGCGTTGTGCGCCTCTGGCAAGTCGGCGATGGTACGCTGGCAAGTGAAATCAAAGACATTGGCGGGTATCTCTGGAGTCTGGCATTCTCACCGGACGGCGAACTGCTGGCCACCGGCTCAGGAGATGGCAGGGTGCGTCTGTTTCATCTGCCAGATGGCAAACTGGTGCGCGTATTGGATGGACATTTCAACGACGTGAGTCGGGTGGCGTTCTCGCCGGATGGCAGCCGGCTGGCTTCGGCATCGCATGACCAGCGGGTCAATGTCTGGCAGGTGACGGATGGCAAGTTGCTCTACCAGCTTAAGGGCATCTGGGGCTATGTGCAGAGCGTGGTCTGGTCACCGGACGGCACGCGCCTGCTCTCCGCCGCTGGTTATGGAGATATACGCATTTGGGATGCCAGCAACGGACGCTGGTTGAAAGACCTGACGCTTTTCCCTGAATGGACACGCAGCGCTGCCTGGTCGCCGGATGGGGCGTTGATCGCCATTGGTGCAGAAAACCCGTATGTATGGGTATATGATGCGGCGACGGGTTTCCGCAAGTTTGCCCTTGCCGGACATAAGGGTCATGTCAACAGCGTTGCCTTCTCGCCGGATAGTAAACTGCTTGCCAGCGCATCCAATGACGGTACCATCCGTTTTTGGGATGCGCAAAGCGGCGCGGCGCTGGCAACCCTGCAGCATCCGGAATATGTCAGAAGTATTGCCTTCTCTTCAGATGGCAGCCTGCTTGCCAGTGCATCCAATGCCGGGACGATTATTCTCTGGGGTGTGCGGTAAACCTGTCAGATAGCACATCCACCAGATACTCCCCCAGCTTTAAAATCCAATCCACCTGTTCTTGCCGGACTTCAGGCGGGAGTGGCGTGCGTACGTCCACATGCGCGCCGCCATCGCGGTCGCACACCTGACGGATGAGCTGGCGGATGGTAAGCGGGCGGCTGGTTTTCAGCGGCAGGGCTTGGTTCAGCCAGTCCTGCAGCGGGATGAGCGGCGCAGAATCGCTGAATTTACCATCCGAGTTGAGAGGATGCAATGCCAGTTGGGGGTGCAGACGCGGTAACAGTCCAAGCTCCAGCGGGCGGTTGTGCAGGCGTGTGCTGTCGCAGAGCAGGATACGCAGTTGTAGCGCTGCCACGCGGTAAAAAGCCGTCTGTCCCTGACGCGCAAGTTCGAGGCTGGTTCGCAAAATGGTCAGGGTATCGGCAAGATATGCTTCCAGAAATGCCTTGTTTGCGCCTTGCATGGTTTCTAAAGCACCCGGTTCCAGCCCAACAGCAGCATCAGCGCATTGAAAAGCATGTGTGCCAGCACTGCTGGATATAACCGCTGGGTATGATAGGTAAGCAAAGCCAATCCCAGCCCTAGCAGGAAAGCCGGCAGGAAAAGCAGCGGGCGGAATTGCAGTGCGGCAAACAGCGCCGCAGTTGCCAGTGACGACCCATATACACCCATTGGCTTTACCCAGCGTTGAAAAAGTTCACCCCGCCAGAAACTTTCTTCTGCCCAGGGTGCCAGCAGAACTGCCGTCAGCCCGAAAGGGATAGCGAGCAGAGGGGGCAGCGGCGGTGTCAACGAACCGGTCGAGAGGATAGACAACTGGGCGGTGAGCAGACCAAACAGGTACACACTCACCAGCCAAAGTCCCAGTCCGGCAAGAAGGGAAAACACGATTGTCCAGGCTTCAAGTGGGGTGTTTTGTCGAGCGTTTACGGAGAAAAGAGTGGTGAGCCGGTATCCCGTCAGCACTACTGCCTGCCAGAGAAACAACCACGGCTGACCGGTGGATAATCCCGCCGCGCCCAACAGGGATTTCCATCCGCTGGCTGCAGGGCGGCTGAGGGAGATCGTCCATTCTGGCAGAAGTAACAGCGCCAGCGGCAGTCCATACGCCAGCAGGATCAGCGCCCAGGGGGGCAGCGCCATGCCGAAGCGCGGCGTTTCGCCGCGCCGCCAGCTCAACAGCCAGCCCAAACTGCCAATGCCTGCCAGCAGACACAACGCCGCTGCAAATGCCAGCGCGCCCAGACGGGTTTCTGCCGGTAAACCATCTGCCAGAACGACCCAGCGCAGCAGTGAGATCGTCAGAGCAAGCAGCACTGCGGCGATCAGCAAAGCGGGGGAATGGCGCGCGGCGCGTTTCATAAGGTTACTGGCAGCCTCCCATTTCAACCGGCAGACAGGGGGTCAGTGTGGGGATGTAGGTAGCCGTCGGGGTTTTGCTGGGCGTTGGACTGCGAAATGGGGTTGTTGTCAAGGTGATCGTTGGGGTTGGGGTGAGGGTTGCTGTTCGCGTGGGGACGGTTGGCGTTGAAGAAGCGGTCAGGGCGCGTGCGGTGCGCTCTGATGGGGGAAGCGTCGCAGCAGGAGGCAAGGTCGGTGAAGAGACGGGGGTAACGTAGAACAAGGGGGTAGGAGTGGCAGCCAGCTCAGCGCCAGGTTTGGGGCTGGGCATGGGCGGTAGTACACCGCTGTGGATGGTGAATGGAAACACCTGCAAGGTGCTTAAGAATTGCCCGCTGAAGGTTTTGAGGCGCACCAGCGCTGCCAGAGTGTAACCGCCATCCTGAATGGCGTAGTGATTGGATGTGCCGTTGAAATCCCAGTGATCCTGATGAGGGGTGCGGCGGGCGCAGTCACCGCTGCTCTGCTCACCAAAAAGACACACAGAGAGTTTTTGAGCAGAACTTTGTTCCGTAAATTGCTCGACTTTGCGCCAGTGTACCAGCCGCCCGACCGCATCATACACAGCCAGCACAACTATGTCTGGTTTCTGCCCTTGCACTTCCACATCAACGCGCAGCCAGAAGGGGCTGTAAATGTTCAGGCCGCCTCCGGAGGCGGTCAGCGAGAGGGCGGCGCCCGTTTCTCCCTGCAAGGGCAGGGTGCATTCAGGATAACCTTTGACTTGGTAAACCAGTTTGCCGGAAAAATCACCCGTCCAGAGGAAAAACTGCGGTTCTTGTGCCAGGACTGGAAAATCGTTGAATGGCACGCGTTGGGCGAGGCTGGGTTTGAACTGCCAGCGCAGTGTCGTTTTTGTACCCGGTGCAAGGTCTGCCTCCATTGCGTGGCGCAGGGGGAAATAGACACCATCAGTCGGATCAAGCAGAAGCCGGTCGTCAAGCCAGTAAGATTGAAACTGAATCTTTGGCGGTGTGCCAGACTGACTGTGCCAGCCGCCCTGATAGTCCAGCTCAATGGCATTGAGCTGGATGGCGTCTGCGCCGGCATTGTGCAGGTCAAGAAGCAGGGCAGTGCCGTCAGGGTCGAAGCGCAGCCTGCCAGAAAGCAACTGACCGCAGCCGGGCGTCAAAGCAGCAGCGGTTCGTGCTGCCGTGAAGGTCGGCGCGCCGGAAGCATTTGCTCCACTCCATTCCGGTTGGAAACAGCCGCTCAATAAGAGCAGTGTGAGGATACAGACAAAAGTTTTTTTCATCACAGCAAACGCAACCTCACAGGGCTTGAAACCCTGTGAGGTGTAGAAGGGGTGTACCGCTTGACGAATTACTGGCATCCGCCTTGTTCGATCGGAATCTGGCACACAGTGGGCGTTGCGGTGCGCGTTGGGGTGGCGGTGCGCGTGCGGGTAGCCGTGATGGTTGGTGTCCTGGTGGGCGGCGAGGTGTTAGTGCGCGTAGGCGTCCTAGTGGGCGGCGAGGTGTTGGTACGAGTGGGTGTCTTGGACGGTGTGTATGTAATCGTCGGCGTGCGCGTAATGGTCGGCGTGCGGCTGGCGGTGGGTGTAGCTGCCTGAATGACCAGGTTGCCGCGGATCATGCCGCTCTTGATGCGCTTGGCGTAATCATAGGTGACCGTCTGCCCGCGCGCCAGCACGACAATCGTGTAAGTGTCATTGGTGATCAGAATGCCGTTTGAAGTGCCGTTATAATTCCAGTAATCCACATTCGGGCGGCGGGTTGCACAGGATCCGCCCGAAGTGCCGAAGATGCACAGCGGACCGGCATTGTTGGTCACACGCCGCCAGTGGACGAGCTGCCCGCTGGAGTTATAGACATACATGTAGATATAATTGTAAGTTGCCACGCCATTCCAGGTGACATTCGCCCGTACCCAGAAGGCGGCATTGGCCGGATTGGCAGAGTAGGTCAGGGTGATTTCGGGACCTCTGGTGCCGCTCAGGTTCATCACACAGTCCACGTAATTCGTTGTCGTGCCGACGCGATAGTTGATCTGCCCGCTAAAATCGCTGGGCCAGTAGTATGCCTGATACTGCGCCGGACCAGGGTTATACGTTGGTGTGGGCGCCACGCCGGGCGGCGGGTAAGAACGCACATAGGGCGTCTCTTCATAAAAATCAAGGGTGAAATCCCACTTCAGCCAGTATCTAGCGCCCGGCGAGATGACCGCGTAGCTGGTGCTGGGGAAAGTATGAGTAAAGGGCCAGTTTACTGTGTTGGCAGGGTCAAAAATGGTCTTATTACTGGTATTCTGATACTTATCGAACTGCCGACCGGTCGGTGCAGCCAGCACCTGATTGTGCCATCCTCCATTGTAATTGAGTGTAGCGCCGGTCAAAGTAATGTTGTACGTGCCGGCGTTGTACAGCCAGCTTTCCAGCCTGTCGCCGGCGCGCCCGCTCTGCTGATTTTCCAGCATGATCAGGTCAGGTGCCCCCAAATTTTGCAGGTCACTGCAGCTTGGCGCGGCGGTGGGGGTGACCGTGCGGGTGGGGCGGTGGGTAGTCTGGTACGGCACCAGGTACATGCCGTCAATCACCACCGGATTGGATGCCGAAATTCCCGGTCCTGCCCAGGCAACCGAGATGTGATCACCACCGCTGCCCTCTTTTTGGAGCGCTTCAATGTAATACAGTGTGCCCGCCTGCAGGGTGATGCTCACGGATTGCTGGCTGGTATATTTATCATACTGGCGCCATTGGGTGTAGCCGGAAACATAAGCGATCTTTGTTTTGTTGGATGGATTGGAATCGCTGGAGAGGTAAAGCTCGCTGCTGTTATCACTGGCGATCCAGAAGGTGTATTCGCCGCTATAAGGCGGGCAAACGTAACCGCGCCAGCGGGTGCCATAGTAGTCGGCGGGTGAGGGTTTGTGGCTGTTCTGCAATTCAAATGAGATGGGCAGTGTCCAGTAGCTGGGGTCATCCGGGTAGAAGGGACTGCTGGTCAGGTTGGATACGGAAGTGCCGCTGATACCATCCCAGCGTTCGAGCAGGATCGAACCTGTTCCGGTGCAGTAGGAAGGTGTAGGCGTCAGGGTGATGGTGGGTGTATCGGTTGCCGGCAGGGGTGTGAACGTCCATGTAGCCGCTGGACTCATCGAACCTTCCAGACCGGTAACACGTGAGGTACGGAACTTTTCCACAATCCCCTCGCGCTCCGAGGTGAGGCGCAGGGTAGGCCAGATGTTGCTGAGGAAGGGGGTGATCAGCGTGTGGCGATAGGTCAGCACGACGCGCACGCGGTTGCCGGGACCCCCGGCATCATCCACATAGCGTATCACTGAACCATCTGACCCGCTCACAAACTGACAGTAAACTGGAAAACGATAATCTTGCTGATTGGCTTGCGGCGGGACAGGACTGTAATAGAACGGATTGGGGTTAAACTGGTAAAAATCGCCATTTGGCGGTACCACGCGGTTCGAACAAACAGAGATGCCGAAGTAGCCGGCTGCGAACGGTCTGCCGCGGTAATCCTGAGAAAGCGCCGAAGTGGTGTAAGCGTTGAGCAGATAAGCCACATAATCGCCGGAGACATTCGGGTTGGTGTCAATGCCGATGCCAGTTGCGCCTTGCAATGCCACTTCACGGATCGAAGGCAAGCGCGCCCAATCAATCAGCGCATTGGAGACCTCATCGGCATTTTGGATTTTGGTGCTGCCGAATTTGAACGGCACCTTGCAATCCGCTGCGCCGTCCAATAGGTCCAGCTCAGCATACGTTTTGTTGATGGTATTTCCCTGAGCATCCCGGGCAGGGTATTGGTTCTCATGTTCCAGCGCGGCAGCGGCTTCATCACAGTACTGCGGGTTATAACTGCCGGTGATGGCATAGCGCACAGCAAAGCGCGCCCCATTTTCCAGCGCCAGCCAGGCTTGCAGCAAACGCCCAAATTCGATAATGCCGAAAACCAGCATAAGCAAAATCGGCAGCGCCAGCGCGAACTCCACCATGCTTTGGGCAGGATGAGCGCGAAGGCGCTTGCGGAAGAAAGTGATTAGACGGTTGGGCATGGGGTTCCTCCCTGACTATTCGGTAATTCGGGTGTAAATGCGGGTGGCAATGTCTTCAAAAATCGGTAACAGCCGGTCGCCGCTGGGGGCGTAGTAATATTGACCACAGTCTGTTCGCTTGGGTTGGTTACGACAGGGATCGGTGGTTCGGTCGCCGTCGTCGCCTACGGCTGCCATATAACGCAGTAATTGCTCGCCGATAGCGCCTTTGTTGACGCCCTGATAGTAGATATCGATCCCCGCCGCGCCCAGACCAATGGCATAGATGGCAATATCGTTCCCGGCAGGCTCTTTCAGGTTGGTGGATTTCGTAAGAGCAGCTTCATCTATCATATCGCGGGCGTAATCCATCACGCTGTACTGCGGTCGGGGAATTTGCCCGTTCCAATCGGTGTTGGGCGGGCAGGTAAGCGCCTGATTATCCACCACGCCGTCGGCGTTATCGGCATCAATGCAGTAGCGCGGTTCCAGATCATGATCAAGGCACAGACGGGGCCAGAAGCCCAGTCCCAGACTGCCCTGACAGAACCCGTTGGCATACTGAGGCGGAATCCTGCTATTGGTAGCGGGTGTGTCACTCAGATTTGCCACACCGTCGGAAAGGAAGACGATCACCCATACCGCGCCCGGCCGCCCGCTGGACTTCAACACATTGGCAGCCATACGGATTCCACAGCCGGTGCAGGTCGAAAGCGGCGAGAGCGAAGCCTGCAATGGACCGCTGCCGTCCGGGTCGTGTGCGGAAAGCCAAGCCGCTGCTGCATTGTGATCATCTATCGTGAAAATGCCGTCCATATTCCAGTCGTACGTATCCAGATACTGGTCGTGGTCGCAAGGGACGCCTCCCCAGCCGTATGGGTCGGTGTTGAAGACCAGCCCGCGCGCCTGGCGCTCAGCTTTGCTGTCCCAGCGGTCAGCATCCACCACGCAGCAGCGGGCATCGTCCGTCGTAGGCTGACAGTTGAGCGAAGTAAAGTCATAGTCGGAACCGTTGCCGTCCCGGTCTTCCGGGTTGACCGGGTTGAAGCGCCCCGGGTTGTACCAGTTGGGTATCAGTTTCTTGACCGGCGGATCATCGTGTAATTTAATGGCATCAACAGCGTTTTTTGCGTTTGCAATGCTGTCGCTTAAGTCCACCGTGTTGCCGGCTTTGTTGGCAATCGGGATGACAACTGCCTGGCTGTCAAAGGTTACAATGGAAACTTGATCGTATCCGTCATAAAGGCGGTCGATCAGTGCTTTGGCAGCTTCTTTGGCTTGCAGCAGCGGTTGACAGGTATTGTTGGTATTGCAGCCGGGGATGGTTCCAGAGCCGACATATGTAGGCGGGTTGCTGGAATCAAAAACCGCCGCGTTCTGCCCATCGGGGTCGTAGTTGTCCACCACCGGGCAGTTTGCCCCCGCGTTCCAGAATGGCTGGCAAATGCTGGCGATGGTGTCTGAAGCCATTGATTCGGAGAGGTCAAGGACGATGACTAGGTCGACCGGCGCGGCTTCGGCGATGGCGTTGGTGGTCAAGGTAAGCGAGTGAAAACCGATCAGGTTGAGGAAATACAATGGCGTGCGCTGGACGGCTTCCACAAAGACCAGCTTGCGCGGGGATTCGTTAGCCTGCGTATTTGGACAGCGGGCGTAAAACTGCGGGTAGGTTGTTTGCAGGCTGGCATCGCGCAGCCCATCTTTATCTTCGTCGCAGATATGTAGGACAACATCCGTAATGCTCAGGTCAACATTATGCAGGCGCAGCACTTCGCGGGCTGATTCTGCCATTCCTGCAACGGTTGTGCCGCGCTTGAAGTCGTTAGCAGCAGCCACTGCGGCGGCATCTACGGCGCGCTTAAGCTGACCGTAGGTTACATAGACCGCTCCGGCATCTACTGCCAGCCCGATAAACAGCAGCAACGCCAGCAGCGCCACAGCAAAAATCACCAGCACCTGCCCTTGCCCGTTAGGCAAACGACTAAGAAGCAGGTTTCGGCGTAGGCGAAGGTTGTGCAGCAGGTAAAGGCATAAGCGTGTACACATGGATCCTCAAGGGGTTAGGAATAAGATTGGTGATAATCGGCAAACCAAGCAGTTGTTCGTAACAATAATAATACTCAACGGCGACAAATCCCTTGTTCTTGACCGCAGCCAGACCAGCCAGTGATTGCTCAACGCGCGCTTCATTGTAATAGGGCGTAGTGCGCACCTCATTGCCCTGACAGTCCTTTTTCCAGTTTGCATTATGCAGGGTGTCGCTGTCGTAGTCGGAAAATGCCCAGTAGCCGTTAGGTTGAGGCCAGACGTTCGTCACGTCCAGATCGTTGGTCACCGTATAGACCGAGATCACAATGTCATCAGTGGCGGGATTGAATGCCGCATACGAATTCAATCCATTGCAGAACTTGGGCGAGTAGCACAAGCTGGAGCCGCGCGGCGGCGAAAAGACACATGAAGTCGCGTAGTAGAAGTCAAAGGGGATTTCCGTCCCCGCAGCAGCAGGGCCACAGTCCCAAAGTGAATGATTGGTTTGAACGGTGAACGGATCGCGCACAGAAGCGAAGCGGGCAGCTTCACGCGTCAAATCAAGCAGGTCAAGATAACGTCCGATGAAGACGGCGACTTCTGCCAGCCCCAATAGCATGATCAAAAGTACAGGGAGGATCAGCGCCAATTCCAGCAAGGATTGACCCCGGGGGCGGTTTGATCTGCGCAGATGTTTGAATAAAATAACGATTGGTCTGGAAATTTGATTCATTATTGACATCCAACAGGGCAAATTGAGCCGATACACGCTGCTTGTGTTCCAGAGAAATCACTGAAACATCTGACTCTACAATAACGAAAAGCATCCTGACTGTCAACCGTTTATTGCAAAACTGTTATCCCCGCGCGACAGAATTGTAACGAAATCAGGACAATTGCATGAAAATTTACTGCGCCGGGATTCACGGCGCAGTATCTGCTGCACGAAATAAAAAACTCCTTTTACAGCTTCACCGGGCGGCCGGTGCGCGCTGATTCATACGCCGCAGCAACCACCTCCACTGCTTTTAAACCGTCCAGTCCGGTGACTTTGGGCAGGCGCTGTTTGCGGATGGCATCCACGAAGTCATTGATCATGCCCTGATTGGCATCCGAACCCCAGTAATACCATGCCGGACGCTGAATTTCATGGCTAAAGACAGTCAGGTGTTGCTTGAACGCGTCCACCAGCACCGCTCCGCGCTCAGTAATCAGTTCAAAGGATAAGCCGCCCCATGTGGGCCAGTACGGCGGACGCGACCAGGAACAATCAATGCTGGCAAAGACGCCGTTGGCCAAAGTCAACATGACCATGCCGCCGGTTTCGACTTCGACTTCGTCAGCATGGAAAATCTTGTTGGACTGCGCATACACTTCCACCACTTCGCTCTGCAGATACCAACGCAGGATGTCAGCCAGATGCACGGTATGGTCGGCGATAGCGCCGCCGCCTGCCAGTTTGGGGTCCACAAACCAGGCACGGTGGCGAGCGGGCAGTTCACCCTGATTGCTGGATTTGACGGCAAAGATACGTCCCAGCTCACCGGCGTCCAGCCGTGTCTTGACCTCACGCACCGGCGCGCTGAAACGCATCGGGAAAGCGGTCATCAGCAGAACCCCGGCTTTTTCACAGGCTTCCACGATGGCGCGGGCATCCTCAACAGTCGTCGCTAGTGGTTTTTCACACAGGACATGCACCTTTGCCGCCGCCGCCATTTCCACCAGCGGACGGTGGTTGTTGTTCTCCGAACAGATGATCACCCCATCCGGTCTGGCTTCCAGCAGCTCTTCATAGTTGCGAAATAAATGGGCATTGAATTGCTGGGCGAAATGCTGACCGCGTTGTGGGTCGTCATCTGCCAGACCGATCATCTGCACACCGGGAACGGCTCGCAGATTCTGGATGTAGGACTCGGCGTGCAAGTGCGCAAAGCTCATGATGCCGATTTTCATGATCGCACCTCCGCTAGTGGTTCTAAAAAGACTGGGTGCCCGCTGCGGGCAGATTCGATCGCCGCCAGTGCAATTTGCAAAGCTGCCAGCCCGTCCTCGGCGCTGACACGCGCTGGGCGCTCACCTTGAAGCGCCGCGTAAAACTCTTTGATTTCAGTGGTGTAGGGATCTTCATCCAGGGGGCTGGAAGGCAGACCGACATCCGGCGCATCGGCGCTGATCTTTTGCAAAAGAGTCTCAATTGGCGCGGTTGATGACGAGTCATAATCAATCATCCCGCCATCGCCGGAAAGCTCAAAGCTGGTACGGAAGGTGGGCGGAGGATATGCCCAGGCACCGGCAACGTGTGTTAACACACCGCTGCGGTGTTTCAGAATTGCCAGTCCATAATCCACCGGCGGCTGGTCACCGTTTTGGGCAGTAATCTTTTTGGCATAGACACTTTCCACCTCGCCAGCCAGCCAGCGGGCATAATCAAAGTCATGGATCATCAGGTCCAATAGAATGCCGCCGGATTTGCTCTCATCCAGAAACCAGTTGCCAACCGGTTTCTTGGGGCGGAAACTGCCACGATTAAGACGGATGGTGCCCAGCTTTCCAATTTTGCCCTGTGTTACCACCGCTCTTGCCAGAGCGTATTCGGGGAAGAAGCGCACCACATGCGCCACGTGCAGTTGTACCCCCGCTTTGCGGCAAGCGGCAATCATGCGTTGACCGTCTTCCAGCGTGCGCGCCAGCGGTTTTTCGCAGATCACATGTTTTCCGGCTTCTGCCGCCTGAATGGTCATTTCGGCATGCAGATGGGTAGGAGTGCAGATATCCACCACATCCACTTCTTTCAGCATGGCGGAGAGGCAGGGAAAGACTTTGACCTGATAATGCCTGGCAATTGGTTCGGCTTCATAAGTGGTTTCGGCGACAAATCCCACCAATTCGGCACCAGTGTCTGTCCAGGCAGCGGCGTGCATGGCGCCCATAAAGCCAACCCCAACAACACCTACACGCATAACGAACCTCCTCTTATTATGGATTTATTTGATAGCCCCGGCAGTGATACTGCGAATCATTTGACCGGAGAAGATGACATAGAAAATCAGGATGGGCACCATCGCCAGCGTCAGCGAAGAGAGGACGGCATTCCAATCACTGACGAATTGTCCCAAAAACTGTTGCACCCCCAGCGTAATCGTGGCGGTTTTGGCGCTGGGCGAAATAATCAATGGGAACCACAGGTCGTTCCAGATGGGAATCATGGTGAAAATGCCAATCGCACCCAGCGCTGGGCGCACCAGCGGTAGCACCAGCAAAAAGATACGGTATTCACTGGCGCCGTCAATGCGCGCGGCATCTTTCAGCTCGCGCGGCACCTGACGCATGAATTGTGAAAGGATGAAAATGGTCAGCGGCAAGCCCTGTGCAATGTACACCAGAATCAACCCAGCCAGTGTGTTGACCAAATTCAGCCCCACCATCAGACGCAGGATGCCCACCGTGCCGAGACGGATGGGAATCATGATGCCAATCGAGAGGTACAGACCCAGCAAAGTGTTGCCTGGAAAACGGTATTCCGAAAGCGCATAAGCAGCCATTGCGCCAATCATTAAAATTAGCAGCAATGCTCCGACGGTCACAACGGTGCTGTTAATAAAGTATTGGGCGAAATTAGCGCGCTTGGTGACAGTCTCATAGCCGATCAGGCTGAAGGTCTGGGTATTGGGCAACTCGAACGGAGCACCGAAGATAGCTTTGCGTGTCTTGAATGAGTTGATCAGGATCATGAAAATTGGGAAAAGAGCAAAGATGCTGTAGCCTGCCAGTACAAGATGTGGAATCAGACTGCCCAGAAACCGGCGCAGGCGGTAGGCAAACGTGGCAGTGCGAACGGGAGAAGGATCGCTCATCGTTGCACCTCACAGTTCATACGTTGTTATCCGGCGCTGCCAGAAAAACATATAAATCAACACGCCGGTCAGGATAATCAGGAACATCATCGCTGCTACTGTGGCGCCCATAGCCGGGTTGCCCAATTGTAATTGTTGACCGAAGAAAGTGCGATAGAAGAGCGTGCCCATAATGTCGGTGGAAAATTCGGGTCCAGCGTTAGCGCCTTTCATCGTGTAAATCAGATCAAAGGCGTTGAAGTTGCCGACGAAGGTCAGGATGGCAACGATGCCCACGGTGGGCAAAATGAGCGGAAACTTAATATGCCAGAAGGAATGCCAGCGGCTGGCGCCATCCACGGTTGCCGCTTCGATCAATTCTTCCGGGATGCCGATCAGTGCGGCATAAAACAGAATCATCGGGATACCGACGAATTGCCAGACTGAGATAAGCGAGACAGCAATCAGCGCCGATTGCGGTAATCCCAGCCAGGGTTTGAATAGCGCTCCCAATCCTACCAGTTTCATTAAACCTTCGGTCACGCCCCACAATGGATTGAGGATCAGTTGCCAGATAAAGCCGATGATCACCACCGAAAGCACAGTGGGCATGAAGAGAATAGTACGGTAGAAATTGCGCCCGCGTCCACCGCTTGCCAGCAATGCTGCCAGCAACAGCCCAATTGGGTTCTGTACCAGCATATGAATAGCGAAAAAAACGAAGTTATTTCTCAAAGCCCCCCAAAAGCGCGGGGCATAGGTTGAGTCGGTAAAAAGTTTGACGTAATTCTGAAAACCCACAAAGAACTCTTTGTTATCCGGGGTGAAGCCGAAAAAACTCAATCGCAGCGAGTCGAGCAGGGGAAAAACCATAAAAACCGAGTAAATCATAACAGCCGGCGCGAGGAATACAACGATGTGCCAGGGAAAAACTTTCTTGTGGCGGATCGCTTGGTTCATGGCGCGGGTCTCCCGTTGGATAAAAGTGATGGGGTTAAAAATACTGATAAAAAAATTATACCCCAATGTGCAAGGGGCGCACTTTTAGGCAAAATTGCTGGCAAGAAAAGTGCGCCCCTGCGGTTGGAGCAGTCTAATTTGATGAGGTCAGCATATGGACGGCTCCAGAATGCGGGTATGAATTACTGCGGTTTGTACCACTTATCCAGACCATCCTGAATCTCTTTGGCAGCCTGTTCGGGCGTCAGTGTGCCGTTGATGACGGCGGCGCTGACACGCCAGAGTTCGTTCTCCAGGTTAGGCTCGCCGCGCGAGAGAATCTGGTAGGAATTGCGGATAGTGGATTTGCATTGCCCGCGCCAGCTCAGGAATTCTTTTGCCAGCGGGTCTTTGAGTTCCACCGGCTGGTTGGTGAGCGGGAAGAAGCCGGGCAGAGCGTTGCCATAAAGTTCGGCGAATTCTTTAGAGGCAACCCAAGAGAGGAAGGTTTTTGCCTCTTCAGGATGTTTCGTGGCGGCATTCATGCCCAGAGCGATATCGGTGTGATCACTGATGTAGCACTGATCGCCTTTGTTCTCCACCGGCGGCTTGAAGACGCCCATTTCAAAGGTTGCCTGTTGCTCGAACAGGGCAATTTCCCACGAACCGGTCGGATAAATAGCGGCTTTGCCAAGCGTGAAGAGCGACTGAGCATCCGGGTACTTGACCGCTTCAAAACCGGGCGGCAGGTAATCACGCCAGGCAGCCAGTTCCTGCCAGGTTTTGACATAGGGTTCATCCGTGAATTTGGCGGTGCCTTTGATCAGAGCGAGACGACCTTCCTCGCCCTTCCAGTTATTGGGCCCAATGTTCTGGAAGCCCATCGTGGCAGCTTCCCACATGTCCGCGGTACCCATGCCCAGCGGGATATAGGTGCCGTCGGCTTTGATGGCATCCAGAACAGCTTTAAACTCCGCTTTGGTCTCCGGCGGTTTCAAGCCGAGCTTATCAAAAGCTTCTTTGTTGTAGAAGAAACCGTGGATAACAGAAGCCATTGGGACGCAGAAGACGGTCTTTCCGTCGTCAGTGATCCAGGCACTCTTAGCAACATCGCCAAAGTTTTCCATGCCGGGCAGATCATTTAATGGTGCCAGATAGCCCTTCTCAAACAGCTTGAGTGAAGCATCGAAGGGACGGCAGGTGATCAGGTCGCCGGCAGTGCCGCCTTCCAGCTTGGTGTTCAGAACACCGTTATATTCAGCCGGGGCGGTAGGAGCAAAGACGACATGGATGTTCGGGTACTTGGCTTCAAAGGCAGGGATGATGGTATCCTGCCAGATAGTGAGATCGTCGTTGCGCCAGCTCTCGATGGTCAGGGTAACTTTCTCGCCGGCAGGTTGAGCAGGTTGCTCAGGGGCTTTGGTGGGTTCGGCAGCAGCCGTGGGTTGTTCGGCGGGGGCTGGTGTCGCAGCCGGTGCACAGGCTGCCAGCAACATGGCAACCGCCAAAAACAGTGCGAAAACAGAATACTTGCGCATATCCTTCTCCTTCTTTACTAAGTTGAATTTAAAACAGGGTTTGTACAGTTACGTTAGGGTTTGGGCTGGGATTACTTTTGCACACATCACCTCCTTTTCAACTCGAATGATGGATGGGAGAATAAAAATCCGATCGAAAAACTACGGCGACTTCTTTGGAAAACGCCTGTCCTTTTCCACAGTCAATGGTTGGAGTGATTGTGTGGTTGCCGGTCATTCAGTAAGATATTTCTGCTAGAAAGATCAAAACGGAAGGGGGTAGTGACGGCAGTGAGAATGCTTGACAATTCTTTTAACCCTATTATACTATACTTTGTTAGTTTAGTAACCTTACAAACTTAAGAAATTTTAAAAATATTCCACTCTTTTGCGCCGAGGATAATGAAAAAAGCCACCCATGAGCAGACCAGACAGCACAATTTGCAACTGATTCTGCGCCTGATTTATGAATATACTCCGATCAGTCGGGCGGAAATTGCGCGCCGCAGCAAGTTAACCCGCCCAACCGTATCTGATCTGGTTGAAGAGCTGATTGCCAGCGGATTAGTTGGTGAACAAGGTCTTGGTCCTTCGCAAGGCGGCAAACGTCCAACTTTGCTGGCGTTTAACGACACCGCTTTTTTGATGGTGGCTCTGGATCTTTCGGATGATGTCTTTCAGGGTGCACTGGTTGACCTGCGCGGCAATATCGTTCAAAAGATTTTACTGCCGTTGGAAGGGTGCAGCGGCGAGGCGGTTGTTGAGCTGGTGAAAACCCTGACAGGTCGGTTAATTGACTCAAGCAGACGACCTTTATTAGGGGTTGGTGTCGCTACGCAAGGGGTGGTGGATTATCATCAGGGCAATATTATTCAGGCAGTCCGCCTGAATTGGAGCAATGTGCCGCTCAAACAAATCCTGCAGGACGTCTTTGGGTTGCCTATCGTGGTGGCAAATGATAGCGATGCCGCGGCGTTAGCGGAATTTGCCTTTTGTCAGAAAGGTCGAGTGCGTAGTCTGGTGCTGGTCAAAGTTGGTGAAGGTGTTAGCGCCGGCATCCTGCTGGATGGAAAACTACAACTTGGCGACAGCTATGGCGCGGGTGAGATCGGTCATACAGTGGTTGAACCGGGGGGGCAACTGTGCCGTTGCGGGCATCGTGGTTGTCTGGAGACGGTTGCCACCAGCCGTGTCTTGCTGCAACAGGCGTGGCAGATTTTCAATCAGTATCCCGATTCGCTGCTTCTCCGACATGCGGCGAGCGCCGATCAACTAACGCTGGAAGATGTGGCATCCGCCTTTCAGCAGGGCGACCCCTATGTCGCCCAGGCGGTGGAACGCATCGGTACCTATCTTGGTCACGAGCTGGCAACGATTGCTTGTATGCTCAACGTGCATCATATTTACATTGCCGGACATCTGGCAGTTTTTGGCGAGGGTTTGTTAAAGATCGTCCGCCGTGAATTATCTGAACACTGTCTGCAAACGCTGGCAGAGCGGACACAGGTGGAGATTTGCAGTCAGCCTGAGGAGATTACCTTGCTGGGAGGAGCGGCTGTTCTACTGCGCGAAAAGCTTGGACTGGTTTGAGGGATGGCTGCGGATGAATCGGCGCGAGCGTCTTCTGGCAACTTTGAAAGGCGAACCTGTGGACCGCCCGCCGTTTTGTTTTTATGAACTGAACGGGTTGGACGAACGCCCTGAGGTGGATGATCCTTACAATATTTACACGCATCCTTCCTGGGCACCGCTGATTGAGCTGACCCGCCAAAAAACTGACCGTATTGTGATGCGCAGTGTGCCCTTCAGCGGAGTGCCTCCCAGCCCGCTGGATGAACGTACCGCAATTGAGAAGTGGGTGGATGAGAGGGGTAGTCTCTTCACCCGCCGCACGGTGCGCGCTGGTAAACGTCTGCTAACCGAAGTCACCCGCCGTGACCGGGATGTGAACACTGTCTGGACGGTGGAACATCTTCTCAAGGGCGTCGCTGACCTGCAAGCCTTTCTGGAAATTCCGCCGCAAGAGTATATCGGTGAGCCTGAGGTTTCCTGTGTGCTGAATGCCGAGCAGACATTGGGCGATACTGGCATTGTTCTGCTGGACACATCCGACCCGCTTTGTGAAGCTGCGCAGTTATTTGATATGGCAAATTATACGGTGATTGCCTTCCATGAACCGCAATTGTTCTCTCGCTTGTTGGATTGGTTTGCGCAGCCGCTTTACCGTAAAGTCGAAGCGCTGGCAAAGTGTCTGCCCGGTCGTCTCTGGCGCATTTATGGTCCGGAATATGCCTCACCGCCCTACTTGCCGCCACGCCTGTTCAAAACCTACGTGGTGGCTTATGATACGCCTATCGTCAAGACCATCCAGTGTTATGGCGGCTACGCGCGCATTCATTCGCACGGAAGGTTAAAATGGATCCTCGATGACATTGTTTCCACTGGTTGTGATGCACTTGATCCCATTGAGCCGCCGCCGCAGGGTGATGTCAGTCTGGCGTATGTGCGGCAGAAGTACGGTGAAAGGCTGGTGCTGTTTGGTAACCTGGAAGCCAGCGATATTGAAACCCTGCCGCCGGCGCAGTTTCGGGAGAAAGTGCGCACGGCTTTGCGGGAAGGTACGTCTGGTCAAGGACGCGGATTTGTATTAATGCCTTCTGCCTGCCCCTATGGGCGAGTTCTTTCGCCGCGAGCGCTGGAAAATTATCAGGTGATTGTAGAAGAGGTTGAAAATTTCTCTTGAAAAGTCGGAGGTAGAGATGAATCAAACGATGCGACTCATTCCCCCGCGTTTTATTCCTCCATTAGACAACACCTTCCGTCCTGCAGCACTGGCAAACCGCGCATTCCGCGAGGCAGTAGCTGCTGCTGGCGGCGGAGAACCGCTCGTCCTGGCGTTGGAGCGCAACGACGGCGGCGTCGGACGGTTGGAGACATATCTCTTCCCTGCTGATCACCCGCGTGCCGGCGAGAATCTTTTTTATGCTGAGCGATTGCTTAAGTTTATGCTCTGGCAGTACGGTGGCTGGAAAGTTTATGTCAGCGGACCGAAGGCAGTAGCGGATTACATCCGCGCTCTCTATTCACCTGACGGGGCACGCGCTTTCGATTATCACTTTATGGGTGAAGAAATCTACTTGCACCCATTTATGGTTGTCCATTGCCCGGCAGAGGAAGCTCCCCAAGCGCGTGCCACTGCGAAACCCATCGGTCGGCACTTGGAGGGTTACCGCATCGGGTTTGATCTGGGTGCTTCCGATTTGAAGGTTTCTGCAGTGGTGAATGGTGAGGCAATTTTCAGTCAGGAGATTGTCTGGCAGCCGCGCCAGCAGAGTGACCCCCAATATCATTATCAGCATATCATGGATGCCATTCGTCTGGCAGCTTCCAAAATGCCGCGTGTGGATGCGATCGGCGGCAGTGCAGCGGGAATTTACATTGATAATCGTGTGATGATTGCCTCGCTGTTTCGCGGTGTGCCAAAGGAACGCTATGAAGAAGTGCGTAATTTATTCTTGCGCATTCAGCAGGAATTGAATGTGCCGCTGGAAGTGGTTAATGATGGCGATGTGACGGCACTGGCAGGAGCAATGTCATTGGAGGATGGAGCGGTGCTGGGGATTGCGATGGGTTCGAGTGAAGCCGCCGGCTATGTTAACCGTGAGGGCAATCTGACCGGCTGGCTGAACGAACTGGCGTTTGCACCGATTGACTATCAGCCCAACGCGCCGCGCGATGAATGGTCGGGGGATAGCGGTGTGGGGGCGATGTACTTTTCGCAGCAGTGTGTTTTTCGCCTGGCACCAAGGGCAGGTATTCAAATTCCGGAAGATATGACGGATGCCGAACGGCTCAAGTTCGTGCAAGAGAAGCTGGAAGCTGGTGATGAAGGCGCCCGTGACATCTGGCGCACCATTGGTATCTATCTCGGCTACGGACTGGCACATTACGCTGATTTTTATGACCTGAAGCATGTGCTGATTTTAGGGCGGGTGACTTCGGGAATTGGCGGTGAGTTGATTCTGGAGAATGCCAAACAAGTGCTGTGGGATGAATTCCCCGAAATGGCGGCGCGCTTTCAGGTACAGCTTCCTGATGAGAAAAGCCGCCGCGTTGGTCAATCCATTGCCGCCGCTAGCCTGCCAATGATTCCCCGCTAAAAGTTATTGATCAGGAGGCGATCATGAAATTTCATATTCCCAGTGCACAGATTTTTGTTCCGGATGGGTTGCCGGTTGAGCAGGCATTGGCGCGCACGACGCATCTTGGCATCGGCGCGCATCAGGACGATTTAGAAATCATGGCAGCGCATGGTATCCTCGCCTGTTATCGCCAAATGGATCAATGGTTCACTGGTGTCGTGGTGACCAATGGACGGGGTTCGCCGCGTGCCGGGCTGTATGCTCATTACACCGATGATGAGATGCAGGCGGTACGGGTCTTGGAGCAAAAAAAAGCCGCCGTCATCGGAGAATATGCTGCGCAGGTGCTGTTGGATTTTCCAAGCGCAGCGGTCAAGGACAAAACAAACCAGCAGCCGGTGGAGGACTTGCATCAGGTGTTGATGCTTGCCCGTCCCCAGGTAGTTTATATGCATAATCTGGCGGATAAACATGAGACGCATGTCGGTGTAGCGCTCAAGACATTGGCGGCACTGCGCAGCTTACCCAAAGATATGCGTCCCAAGCAGTGCTATGGTGTTGAAATCTGGCGCGATCTGGACTGGATGCTGGATGAGGATAAGGTGGTGTTTGACGTTTCCCAGCATGAGAATCTGCAAGCGGCATTGTTGGGTGTGTTTGATTCGCAGATTGCCGGCGGCAAGCGGTATGACCTTGCCGCCTTGGGGCGGCGGCGCGCCAACGCTACCTATTTCGCCTCGCATGGGGTGGATGTGGCGACCGGATTCGTGTATGCTATGGACCTAACGCCGCTGGTGCTGGACGAAACAATGGACGTTGCCAGCTATGTTCGAGGCTATATAGACCGCTTTGCTGATGAGGTGCTCAGCCGCCTGCGTTGACTCGGCTAGCGCAGCACCTGAACAACATCAAACAAACCATAGCGGCGACCGGCAGCGCTCTCCCGCCAGTGTCCGCATAGGGTCAGCAGCCCGCCTTCAGGAGGAAGCAGACTAGCGGGCGAAATGACAAAGGCTGATTGTTTGCTGCGCAGATCGAGAGCGCGAAAGAGCGTCGCCGGCGTTTCTATATTCTCCATCTCCTCAACAAAATCCATTTGGGACATTCCATGCAGCAATCGTCTAAAGCGCTCTTGGTGAAAATAGGGCAGCCAGTCCAGGAAAAAGCTGCTTCCGGGCATGATCGTAACCGAACTGCCGCGCCCTAGAAAAACGCTGATGGTTTCCATTCCTGTGGGACAGGTTATTTTGGGGTATTCCAGCGGTTTGACAAAGACGGGCAGGGTAAACGGCGCGATGATCATTCCCAAGAGCAGAATGACGGTTAGAGCCAGATCGAACCGTCCGATAAAAAGTTCGGCGGGTTGCTTGCGCAGTTGCGCAAAAGACAGTTTTTCCAATAGGAAGGATAGCCCTAGTCCTGGCAGCATTCCTAGAATTGGAATCGCTGCCGCATAGGCGCGCAATTGGCTGGTATTACGGGGCGGAACAAACGGCACCGAAAGCAGCAGTCCCAGGGTTATGGACAGCGTGAGCATCATGAGCGGTTGTTCTCGCCTTTTCCAGGCGAAGACCAGCGCTACCCCATTGAGGACAAACAGGGGATACTGGATGAGCGGATTGTACCATGCTCTTGGATCATGGAGATAACCATAGGCGCTGTACCACGTGTTCGAAAAGAGATATCCGTATTGCGCCAGAATGCCTTTCAAGAATAACGACGGATGGTTTCGAATGTTCTCAAAAATCAGCTGGTAGATGATTTTGGTTTGTTCAGCCTCACTAAGCCGGTTAATTTCCGGATGGTCTTCGTAAATTTTGTTCCAGTTCTCGTCGCCAACGGTCACGCCGTATAGCGCAGGGGCAAGTTTTGAAAAGAGCGCTCCCTGCAAAGAGCCAAAAGCCTGAAAAGCCAGCCAGTTAACAGCCATGCAAGCCGCGACCACCGCGAGGCTCATTCCGAAGTCAATCCATCCAAAGCGTTTTGTCCCCCGTCGAGCCCAGCCTATCCAAAGCATGAGAAACGGCAAAATGAAAAACGGACCCAAACGCGCCAATAGCCCCAGAGTCATCAATGCGAGACCAATCAGCATCCGTACCAGCTCGCGCCCATCACTGCGCCATAACATGGCTAATCCCAGTGCTCCCAGCGGCAGTCCCATGCTTTCAGACATGGTTGTACCAGCGTATCGCCGGTAGAAAAAGAGCAAAATGATCAGCATCAGCGCAGCGGGCAGGGCGCCGTGGGCATGGGCAATGGCGCGGGCAGCAGCGTAGCAGCATAGAGCTGCAATCAGCACCATCACTGCCACCGTCAGGGTCAGATTCCGTCCACAAAGCTGAAGAACAAGCGCCAGAAAACCAGAAAAAAGCGGGCGGCTCGAGCAAAATGAAGTGAATCTCTCTCCTTCGAGTAATAGGTTGGCGCATCCATAATAACCGGCGGCATCGCTCCAGGGCAGCAGTCCGCTGACGATTAGGGAATTGGTGTCTCCACTTGCCCATAATCCTGCCAGGCTCAGTGCAAAAGCCGCCAGCGTGACTGTCAGGCTGGTCAATGTTCCAAGATAACCGCGCAGGGCATAGGCGCCCCAGAAGACCGGCAGCAGCCCAACAAGCGGTAGCAAAAACCCATGACGCACCAGCAGGCTGATCGGGCGCAATAGATTGGGGGAACGATTGAGGAGGATCAGAGCGTATGTTAACAAGGGAATGATAACCAGCAGCACTTGCCAGATGGGTTTGCGAATGGATAGGTTTGGAAGGCGTTTCAAAAAGTCTCCTGAAAGAATCCTATTTCTCAACGACAAACACCTCCAGTGCAAGTTCAATAGGCATCTGTCCAGTCTTAATTGCCTCGTCCAGAGATAGCAGACGGCGGTAAATTGCTTCCAGTTGTGTTATCGTAAACCGTTGCGCCTGAGCGGTAAGTTTCTGAGCGGCAAAAGGATGTAGCGCAAGTTCTCGTTGAATCATCTCTTGGTTACCGCCCTCATCAAGGATTTCTCGGGTCAGCAGTAAAAGACGAAACTGCCGCACAACCATCCCAAACACCCTGAACGCATCTTCATTTTCCAGCAGACGGCGCAGCAAGCGCTGAGCGGTGGGCAGGTTACCCTGCGCCAGCGCGTCGGTCATGTCAAATATGCTGGTCTGACCCTGTGCTGCGGTGAGCAGCTCAACGTCCTCGGTTTCCACCGGGCGCTTGAAGTCCAAATAAACAAGCAGTTTCTCAATTTCCAGCGCTGCCAGGCGGGTATCGTTACCCACATGGCTGGCAAGTGCTTCGGCAGCGCTGCGGGTGAATTTTCCGCCCATTTCTTGCGCTCGCTTTTGAATCCATTCGGGCATTTCAAAAGGCGAGGGAAGCGCAAAATCCAGCACCTCCGCGCGTTTACCCGCCTGCTTTATCCATTGCATCAGCCAGTGTTTGGGATTTAATAAACTCCACTGTGGCGGAGCACTTTTTTGGTATTTTGGCTGGTCTTCGACGACCAGCGCCAGTAAAGTGGTCTCAGGTAAGCTGTCCAGAAGTGTTTTGAAGCGTTCTTGCGATGATGAGTCTTTGATGCGTTCCAGCGGGTGGGTGAGAATGACCATCCGCCGCGCCGCCAGAAAAGGAATGGCAGCGGCGGCATTGCTCAGCTCCTCAAGGCTTGCCTGCAAACCATCCAGCCGCGTCAGATTCAACTCCGCTGTTGCGGGGTCACCAAGCTGGTTTATCAACGTTTGTAAGTAGGCTTTGATGGCATATTCATCGTTGCCGCGCAGGATGAGTATGATGGGTTGGGTCTCGCTCAAAGTCCCCTCCAGTGGTCTCACCCGTTTGACTCTGATTAGTGGTGCGTCAATACCCGATGAACCAGCAGGTGACCGTTTTCATAGCAATAGATAGCGCGAACAGTAAGATTGCCGGGCTCTGCCTCAGTGGTCAGCCGCGCCTGTAGCAGCGGTCCGAGCGGACGGGCTACGATGAGCGCCAATGTAGCCAGCGTTATCACGACTGGCAGACGGTCGAGCTTTTTGCGCCAGCCCTCGCCGCTGCCCAGCATTGCCAGCCAGGCAGCCGACCCTGCCAGCAAGCCTGAAACTGCGAAGTTCGTGCCACAATTCGGGTGGACCGCCAGCGCATAGTCTCCGCCCCGGAGACGCAGAAGTGCCTCATCCACTGCTTCCTGCAAGTCTTGCGTATCCACTTTGCCGATAATCCAAAAGCCCCGCAGGTCTGAATAACCAGCCAGCATCTGATGCGGATTACGCCGGGCGAGAATTTGCAGCGTGGCGTGCTCCAAAGCATGATGGCGGCGCAGACGCGAGACTTGAAAACGCAACAAAGAACCGGGAGATTGCATGAATGACCTCGTGATTAGATGAGAATGGGCTAATTATATCCGCATTCTAATCTTGCAGTGGATACCTGTCTATCGCCAATGGTTAGCGGCGCAGAAAACCAACGTGAGCTACTCAGGCCCGATATCAATCATGACCATACGCGTTACCATCAAGTCGGTGATGGAAATGGTTGCTTTGCGGTCGTCTTTCTCGTAAATCAGGGTCACATCCTCCGCCTTTTCGAATGACCCCTCATCCTCAAACCGCCAGCCATTGGCAGGCATCTTCTCTTTGTAAAACCTGGTCAGGTCTGTCAGCGCCATGTTGGTTTGATATTGAACCTGTGTGTTCGTTGCCAGAAGGACGGTTTTGTCACCTTCGGGCAGGGGGATGTCCGCCGGCACCTGTTCGGTCGAGGAAAGTTTGCCCAATTCAGCCTGAGCGGTTTGCAGCATTTCTTCAGACATCAGCGTTGGTGCAGCAGCCATGACGGTTTCAACAGAACCTTCTGGCAGCATTGTCGCGGCTGCCTGCAGGGTGCTGAGCGCACCTTCCGGCACCTGTGAAGCCAGTGCCTGAACAGTTTCCTGCGCGCCAGCCAGCGGGTTAAGATTGGGTAGGGAAAGCGGACAGGCGCAGGCAATTGTAAACATCACTGCAAAAACAATCAACACGGCGCGTCGTTTCAGGTGAATCATGTGGGGCTCCTTTCTTGATAAACCAAACCAGCAAAATTGCCTGCAATCATTATACAGCAATTCAGAGCATGGTTATCAACTTTGCAAGCGGTAGACAATCCGCTGGCTGAGAATGGATTGGACAAGTTCGGGTATAATCTTCTCATCCTGACCTTCGGGAGCGTTGAACATGAAAGACGGACGTTATCAGATTCTTCTCACCAATGATGATGGGATCATGTCGCCTGGTTTGCATGCCGCCGCCAGAGAGCTGGGCAAGCTGGGTTACGTGACGATTGCTGCACCCATCCGCCAGTATTCCGGCGCCGGGCGCAGTCTGCCGGCGGATTTCGATCGCACGGTGGAAAAAACCGAACTGAAAATCGGTGATCAGTGTTGGCCGGCTTATGCTGTTGGCGGACCGCCGGCAATGGTTGTGCTGCGTGTATTGTATGAAATTCTCGATTTTCGTCCCGATTTGGTCGTTTCGGGCATTAATTACGGTGAAAACGTAGGCGATAGCATTACTGCCTCTGGAACGGTAGGCGCAGCGCTCGAGGCTGCCACGTGGGGTATTCCAGCGATTGCCGTTTCACGCCAAATTGAAAATTTATGGGATTATCTGGAGCATTCTGAAAATGTGGACTTTTCTACCGCAGCATATTTTACTGCCTATTTTGCCCGTCAGTTGCTGCAGAAAAAGTTACCCTATGATGTGGATGTTTTGAAAGTTGATGTGCCGATAGATGCTACTCCGCAGACCCCTTGGCGCATCACGCGTGTGGCGCGTAACCGTTACTACGCCGAACCGGGCGACAAGTACAAACATACCGGCGGGCGGCTGCCTATCACGCCTGCGGATGTTCCGCCTGATTCAGACATTGCCGCTTTGCTCTTTGACCGAGTGGTTTCGGTCACGCCGCTCAGCGTGGATTTGACCTCTAGGGTGGATTTTGAGACATTGCGTGAATTGCTTTCGCAGTGAAGGTTAAGCGGGCAACGAGTCAAAAATACCGCTGATGACGAAAGCATTTTTATTTCAGGGCTGTTCCATAAAGGTAGACAGCCCTGATTTTCTTTAACGCTTATCAGCCGGGGGTCTCAAACCAACCAGCTCTTCGAGCATGTTAGTTGTCAGCGATTTGGGACGTTCAATCGGTTTGCCCAGCGCCCTTGCCCAGACCAGATGCGCCGTGAAACCCAGCACCCGGCTGACCCCAAACAAAACCGTGTAAAAGTCAAATTCACGCACGCCATAATGGTACTGCAATGCACCGTTGATGGCGTCCACATTCGGGTAAGGGTTTTTGACTTTTCCGGTGGCTTTCAGAATGTCGGGCAGGGTCTCGTAAATGCGCTTGACCAGCACGATCAACTCATCATCCGGGCAGTATTTTTCGGCAAAATCGAGCTGTACTGAAAAGCGCGGATCAGTAATACGAAGCACCGCGTGTCCATAGCCGGGAATGAGCTGCCCAGATTCGAGCTGCGCCCGGGCATATTCGGCAATTTGTTCTTTGCTTGGTATCCCGCCAAAGTGTTCACGCACTTTCAGCAGCCAGCGCAGACATTCCTGATTTGCCAGCCCATGCAGCGGACCCGCCAGCCCGTTTAACCCGGCGGCACAGGCGAGATAAGTGTCGGAAAGCGCGGAACCAACCAGATGCGAGGTGTGAGCGCTGACATTACCGCCTTCGTGGTCGGAATGGATGACGAAGAACAGGCGGCACAAGTCCATGTATTGTGGGTCATCTCTGCCAATCATATGGGCAAAGTTTGCTGCCCAATCCAGATTGGGGTCAGGAGGAATGAAATCGCCATTACGGTATTTCAGGTTATAGATAAACGCTGCCAGTATCGGCATACAGGCAGTCAAGTTTAAGCTGTCTTCGAGATAGGCTTTCCAATAGTCGTTCTTTACTGCCCCACCGTTGCTGTAATAGCGGCTGAATACCGAATTGGTTTGTAACGCCATAACACCCTGTGAGAGCAGCGTCATTGGATGGGTGTCCGGGGGCATGGTTTTCAGTACGTTATAGACATGTGCTGGTAGCTGGTTGCGCGTTCGCCATTCTGCCTCTACTGCCAGCGCATCTTCCAGCGTGGGCAGCTCATCCACCATTAAAAGGTAATACAGTCCGCCCAGCAGGGGGTATTCTGCACCGGGTGTCTTTGGCAGCAATTGCAGCACTTCAGGGATCGTATATCCTCGCAGACGTACCCCTTCGTAAGGGTCCACGACTGAAATATCGGTTACCTGAATCTGCACATCTCGGATACCCCCATAAATCTGTTCGACGGTTACATCACACACCTTATAAGAACCGTAGTTCTTGACCAGGCGGCTGACGCGTTCGCGCCAGGCAGGTAATTGAGCGGCAATTTTATCGTGGATGAGCATATTTACCTCCAGCTTTCAGAAAATACCGTTACATTTCCCAGTTCTTGTGAAATCTGGGCTGCCACACGGGTAACAACCTGAGCATAGTGGGCGATGACCTCATCAGTGAAGCGCTGGGACGGCCCGGAAATTGTTAAAGCGGCTTCGAGCTGTCCTCGGCTGTCTAGAATGGGCGCGGCAACGCCGGAAGCCTCTGCCTGCCATTCACCGCGGCTGACAGCATATCCCTGTTGACGGATCACTCTCAACTCACGCCGCAACACATCCGGGTCTGTAATTGTGGTCGGGGTAAAAGGTTGAAAGGTCATCGAGCGGATAATCTCTTCCTGGCGCGCTTCGGGTAGGAAAGCCAACATGACTTTCCCCGCTGAACCTGCGTAGAGCGGCAATCGCCGACCGATGCGCGCCACAATGCGCACGTTATGTGGGCTCTCCAGCCGCTCAACACAGACGCGCTCATTGCCTTCCAGAACATACAGGCTGATGGTTTCCTGTGTATCCTGATGGAGCTGGCGCATGGCAGGCAGTGCCAGGCGGCGAATGTCAAAATTTGCCATGCAAACCTCTGCCCACGCCAGCACTTTGCTGCCCAGATGATACAGACGGCTATCGGGGTCTTGTGCCAGCAAGCCTGCCTCTTTAAGCGCTATCATCATCCGTCCAACCGTACTGGGGGGTAAGTTGGTTAACCTTGCAGCCTCGCGAACACCCAGTTCTGGCTGCTGGATGGTGAAACAATCCAGCAGTGCTACAGCATTGTTGAGTGTTTGCATTTCAGAAGAAGCCATCAAATTGCCTTCAAGATTTTTCTTTTATAGGTTGCATTTTTTTAAAACAGGCGGTATAATGTCTCATTGTAAGGGATATTGTCCCGTTTGTCAAGACGCAAAAAAGACAGCGCAGGGGCAGCTTCTCTTTTCCTCCTCATGAGCCGGGGCGGGCACCCCGCCCCGGCAACCTTGCTCTACAAGGAGATGACAATGCCTGAAACGGTGAATGGTCATACCCTCTATATGGAACATGGTCAACTGGGCGTGCCGCCCGACCCCATCATTCCCTTTATCGAAGGGGATGGTTCAGGGGTGGATATCTGGCGCGCAGCGCGCCCGGTGTTGGACGCAGCGGTGGAAAAAGCTTACCAGGGTCAACGGCGGCTGGTCTGGAAAGAGGTTTACGCCGGCGAAAAGGCTGCTCGTCTGTATGGCACTTCGCTGCCGGAGGAAACCCTGCAAGCCTTCCGTATGTTTCTGGTGGGCATCAAAGGTCCGCTGGGGACACCGGTAGGCGGGGGGATGCGGTCACTGAATGTTGCCCTGCGTAAGGACCTGGATCTGTATGTCTGTCTGCGTCCGGTACGCTGGCTGCCGGGGGTACCGGCGCCAGTACATCATCCCGAACGGGTGGACATGGTGATCTTTCGTGAAAATACTGAAGATGTCTATGCCGGTATAGAGTTTGAACAAGGCAGTGAAGCGAACCAGAATTTCAAGGCGCTTTTGCAAGAGCATTTTCCCAGCGAGTATGCCAGGATGCGCTTTCCGGCAAGCTCTGCCATCGGGCTGAAGCCCGTTTCGGTTGAAGGCAGCCGAAGGCTGGTGCGGGCGGCGGTGCGCTGGGCGCTGGAAAACCGACGGCGCAGTGTGACGCTGGTACATAAGGGTAACATTATGAAATTTACCGAGGGCGGTTTCCGCAAATGGGGCTATCAGGTTTGTGAGGAAGAATTTAGCGGTCAGGTTTATACTGCTTTGCAATGGGAACGTACTGCGGCGGCGCAGGGTGAAGAAGCCGCCAACCGTGAACAGGAGCGGGCGCTGACGGAAGGTAAGTTGTTGATTAAGGACATCATTGCCGATGCCATGTTTGAGGCGGCGCTGACCCGCCCGCAGGAGTTCGATGTTTTGGCGACCACCAATCTGAATGGCGATTATCTCTCTGATGCGCTGGCGGCACAGGTGGGTGGGCTGGGCATGGCGCCAGGCGCAAACATCAATTTTGAAACAGGTATCGCTGTTTTTGAAGCCACGCATGGCACAGCGCCCAAACTGGCGGGAAAGGATATGGTCAATCCGACCTCGTTTATCCTTTCAGGTGAGATGCTGCTGCGTTATCTTGGCTGGCATGAAGCTGCTGATTTGATTCTGCGCGGTGTGGAGGGTGCCATTGCTGCCCGCAGGCTGACTTTCGACCTGTGCGCATTGGTGGAAGGAGCCCGGCAGGTTGGCACACTGGAATTTGGGCAGGCAGTCATTGCTTACATGGAGGTTTGAAGATGGTGAAGGAGGATTTCTTCAACGCCAGAAGTTTATTGCAAACACCTGAAACAGATTATGTCGTGTATCGCCTGGCAGCGCTGGAAAAGGGCGGATACGGTCGGTTGGCGAGGCTGCCTTATTCACTGCGCATTATTCTGGAGGCTCTGCTGCGCCATTGTGGAGAGGGACAGGTGTCTCCGCAGGATGTGCTGGCGCTGCTCAACTGGCAGCCAAACGATGCCAGCCGTCCAGCAATCCCGTTTTATCCCGGCAGAGTACTATTGCAGGATTTTACGGGTGTGCCGGTATTGAACGACCTGGCAGGAATGCGCGCCGCCCTGGCCCGTCTAGGCGGCGATCCGGCAGCATTACAGCCGGTGCTTCCGGTGGATCTGGTGATTGATCATTCGTTACAGGTAGATGTGGCTGGAGTGCCAGATGCTTGGCAGCGCAATGCCGAAATCGAGTTTCAGCGTAACCGTGAACGTTTTGAATTCTTACACTGGTGTCAGAAAGCCTTCCGCAATGTGCGGATTGTGCCGCCTGCTACTGGTATCGTGCATCAGGTCAATCTGGAATATCTGGCACAAGGCGTGTTAACCAGCCAGCAAAACGGTGAGCGGACGGCTTTCCCGGATACAGTGCTTGGTACTGATTCGCATACCACGATGATCAACGGGCTGGGTGTGGTTGGCTGGGGCGTGGGCGGTATTGAAGCAATTGCCGCAATGGTCGGACAGCCGGTGGAGATGGTGCTGCCAGATGTGGTTGGTGTGCGCTTGAGTGGTCAATTGCGAGAAGGTGTCACCCCTACGGACTTGACGCTGACGCTGGTACAGTTGCTGCGCAAACACGGCGTGGTGGATAAATTTGTCGAGTTTTTCGGACCAGCTCTAGCGGATCTAAGTGTTGCTGACCGCGCAATGATAGCCAACATGGCGCCAGAAGCCGGCGCTACGATACACTACTTTCCGGTGGATGCACAGACAATTGCCTATTTGAGAATGACAGGACGCTCGGCGGAACTGGTGGAAACCTATTACCGCGCCCAAGGTTTGTTTTACACACCCGGCACCCCAACACCTGAATACTCAACTGTGATCGAAGTAGATTTAGGATCGGTGGAAGCCAGCCTGGCGGGACCTCGCCGTCCGCATGACCGCGTTCCGCTGGGAGCGATCAAAGAGAACTTTATTGCCTTACTGCCTGAGCCAAAAACGAAAGGCGGCTTTGGTGTTGCGCTCGAGGCATTACAGCGTCCATTTGCTGTTTCGCTCAACGGTCAGCCGGTGACACTGGAACACGGCGCGGTGCTGATCGCTGCCATTACTTCTTGCACCAATACCTCAAACCCAACGGTGATGTTCGCCGCCGGTTTACTGGCAAAGAAAGCGGTTGAGCGTGGATTGAAACCCAAGCCGTATGTAAAAGCCAGTCTAGCGCCCGGTTCACGTCTGGTGAGCGACTATTTGGCGGCGGCAGGGTTGCTGCAACCGCTGGCGCAGCTCGGTTTTCATCTGGCCGGTTATGGCTGTACCACCTGCATTGGCAACGCCGGACCGCTGCCTGAACCACTGATAGAGGCAGTGCAAAATGGTCTAACGGCGGCGGCAGTGCTTTCCGGCAATCGCAACTTTGAGGGGCGTATCAGTCCATACACACAGGCAAATTATCTTGCCTCGCCGCCGCTGGTAGTGGCATACGCGCTGGCGGGAACCGTGGCAATTGACCTGACTCGTGAGCCGTTAGGAGTAGATCAGGCTGGTCAGCCGGTTTATTTGCACGAGCTATGGCCCTCCCCGCGGGAAATTACCGAATGCATGGCGCGTTATCTCTCACCAGAGCGTTTTGTACAGCGTTATGCGGATGTATTCACCGGTAACCCGGCGTGGAATGCAATTCAAAGCGGCGATGGATTGCTTTATCAATGGGATGAGAATTCAACCTACTTGCAAGAGCCGCCGTTTTTCCAACCGATTTCACCTGGCGCGGCTATTTTTGGGGCGCGGGCGCTGGCGGTCTTTGGCGATTCGATAACAACCGATCATATCTCGCCAGCCGGTTCGATTGCCCGTAATAGTCCTGCTGGCAGGTATCTGCTGGAAAAGGGCGTGAGTGAGGCAGATTTTAACTCATACGGCGCGCGGCGCGGCAACCATCAGGTGATGGTACGCGGCACATTTGCCAACATCCGCCTGAAAAATAAACTTGTGCCTGGGGTGGAAGGCGGCTTTACTTTGCACCTGCCGGAGGGCGAGCAGATGAGTATTTACGAAGCTGCGATGCGCTATCAGGCTGAAGGTGTGCCGCTGATTATTCTGGCGGGCAAGGAGTATGGCAGCGGTTCCAGCCGCGATTGGGCAGCCAAGGGACCGCTGTTACTGGGCGTGCGTGCGGTGATTGCTGAATCATTTGAGCGTATTCATCGTTCCAATCTGGCGGGAATGGGGATTCTACCCTTGCAGTTCCGCCCGGGTGAGAATATAGAGAATCTGGGCTTGAGCGGGCGCGAGGTGTACTTCATCGAAGGATTGGACCAAATGAGTCCGCGCGGTGAGGTGAGCGTGCGCGCTGCTGAAGACTGCCGTATGCTCGAATTCAAAGTTATTTGCCGGCTGGACACGCAGGCAGAAATCGAGGCGTTTCAGGTAGGCGGTGTCTTGAACAGGGTTTTGCATGAGTTGGCAGAAAAGGGAAAGGTGGACGAAAAGTGGGCGAAATAGCGACGTGTCCTGCTTTTGCTGTTTCCATAACCATTGGGACAAGCGCAGGCTGGTGTGGCGGCGCAGATCGCGAATGGCGTCAAGTGCCAGGACGGGGTAATCCCTGTTGTAATATTAGGAAAGCAGCCGTTGTGCTGCCTTCAATAGGGGCTGATAGGCTGCCGGTGTGGTAAAAATGTCTATCACTCTATAGAGGAGAGAAAGCAGAAGGTGAAAGGTGCAATCCCACCCTGCTGTTGCGGTTGTGAAACATGCTTGCGAAAGCAGCAGTTTGACAATTGGGTAGTTCCCGCAAAGCAGGGTGGGAAGGTATCGTTGTTACGGGGTAATGTTTACGGTAAACGTCCAAGTGGCAGGGTAGTAGTAACCAAGAGCTTCATAGAAACGTTTTAGCACTTCCTCATCTGTCATTCCGTCCGGCTTTTGGGTGATTTTTGGTCCGGCGCCTCCGCCTCCGGTGCCAAAAGAAATTACCCAATCCATTTCAATTCCCTGTTGGCGTAGTTGTTGGCGCGCTGCCTGAATCTGGTCATCCGGGATAACTTCTGGAACGCTCTGCTCCAGCCCAACTGTCAGAATGAGCGTTTCAGGCTGGTTGTGATGTCCAAGGGCAAATCCAGCCTTTACACAACGTGGCTTCCCCGTTAAGGTTACCCATTCGGGACGTTCCAGTAGGCCGTAATCTTCATCCAGCAATAGCGAGTATTCGCTGATATGCGCCTGCGTCTGCCCGATTTGCAGAATGGTTTTATCACGGCTGATCATCCAGTCCGCCGCAGTGGGTTTGTAGTAGCACAGATAGGTTTGGGTATAGGAAGGAGTAATCTCCAGTTTTTCCAGACGCATTGGCACACCATTGGCAGATTGGGATTGCCCGACGGTCAAAGCCAGGGATGGATAAGCGGGCAGGTCAAGATCAAAAGTAAATTCCTGCCCGCCCTGCGTATCCCATGGATTGGTCATGAGCTTCAGTTTTCCCACGAAGCGCCCGCCGACAACCGGTTCTCTTTGCGAGAACATGTCGCTATCCATCTTGTAGGAGGGAGGTTCAGCAAAGTTAAACGAGACAGTATGTACACTGGGGTCGTTTTCATTCGCCACAAATCCCATACTTGTATTGAAGGGCTTGCCCTCGCTGTCGAGCAACTGGAGGTCGAAAGATTGATTCGCTGGTGCACCTTCAATGCGAAAGACTACTGCTACGCGCAATGCATCGGCATAAGCCTGCAAAAGGGTCACTTTAACCTCACCGTTCGTCTGTGAGCCGAGCGGAGGGGTGATGCCCGGAATAGCGACTTGTTGAGGCAGAGTGGACCAGACAAATTCCCACGCACCTGGAATATCCGCACCGCCAGCATCTTTGAGCGTGTTCACTACAAGCCGCAAAGCGCTAGTATCTTGCGCTGCGGGCGGAAAGACCACTTCTCCGCAGCGCCAGTTGCCCTCAGCATCCACTTCGTTTATCTGCTGAGCATTCGAACCGGATACGTTCCACAGTTGGTCAACATTCTGTGCCTGGTACAGAACGGCTTGTTCCAGCCGCAGGTTCATCCCGGAAGAAGGTTGCTCATGGCACAGTTTGGCGCGCGTCTCCTTTGGCGTTAGCGCCACCCATTCCAGCCGTATTTCCACACCATTGGCACGCACGGCGTAGGTGTTCACACTGCCGTAAGGCGCCTGATTTACCAGAACCTGCGGCGCTGTAAAACGGAATTCACCCAACACCTGATCATTCTTATCCAGCAAGGGAATATCTACGTTGACATCCACTCGTGTGTCAGTGACCATGTAAGTTTCCGGGTTGCGCACAATTTGGTGAACAACGTATTTGCCTTCCAGCCCGTTCTCGGTTGGGTAGAGTGCCATTGCGGCGCCGCTATACTGTTCGGGCTGAATCTTGTCAAAACTGAGTTGCGGGATGCCAAGGCGTTGATCGGCGGGTAAACCGCTGACCAAGAAGCCAATTTCTTGCCACATGTCGTCGAGATAAACCCATTTCAAGGTGAGTGTAACACCGTGCAGAGTCTGCGATGTTCCCAGCGGGGCAGCGGTGGGCAAGGGCGTCATCGTAGGCAGAGGAGTGGGCAGTGCAGTGCTGTTCAGCTCGCTCACCATGCCTGCCTGACTGACCGCTTCCATCCCTGCATCACCTTTGAAGTAGTTGTAGAGGGCGTATGCCACTCCGCTGATCAGTGCCAGTCCTAGCAGAACCAGCAATGCTGTCCAGAGGATTTTTAGTTTGGGTTTCATTGTAACCATCTCCTTTTGTTTGAGGCGTGCCGCAATTTGCGGCCAGATATTGGTCGTTTCTGCTACCTCACGGCGGGCGATGGCTTGCAGGGCGGTTTTCAAACGCTCATCACGAGTATTCATCGTTGCGCTCCTTTTTCCAATAGGGCGCGCAAACGGGCGCGGGCGGTATTCAATAACCACTTGACAGTTCCCGGCGCAATGCCGAGGTCAACCACCATCTCTTTTTCGCTCCAACCCAGAAAATAGCGTTGCACTAAAACGGCACGCTGACGGGGTGAGAGCTTTTGCAAGGCATCCAGCACTTGCTGTTGAAATTCAAGCGCTTCCACTTCAGCCTCGGCGGACTGCCCGTGTCCAAACAGGTTCTCGAACCAGGTTTCGTCCGTCTCGCTTTCAGTGTAGATGTTTCGAGAGCTTTGCTGAGCGGCTTTCATTGCTGCATGGATAACACTGCGCATGAACCACGGCTCAAAGGGACGGTGATGATCAAAATTTTGGATGGAACGTATCAGGCGCAGAAAGCAATCCTGTACGACATCCTCCGCCAGTGACAGGTCGCGCGTGATAAGGTTTGCAACGCGCAGAGCTTTCACCTGGTAGTGCAGCACCAGGAACTCCAGCCCGCTGATGTCGCCTGCTTTCAGGCGTTGCACAGCCGTCTGTTCGTCCATCGTCCTCCGTGATAAAGTCGGTGAGCGCTCACACTACTGTATATAGCCTCATCAATGACAAAAGGTTGGGTGGGATAATCTTATCATAAAGAGTGTCTTCAAGCAGCTAAAAAAATAAAACACCCGAAACGGGTGTCCTCTCAAGTAGCGGGGAGTGGATTCGAACCACTGACCTCCGGGTTATGAGGATTAAAGCCCCCAGACTTTTACAGGTGAGGCGCGCTGATGTACACCATCTATATCTGTTTGAGCAATTGCCAGGTATCTACGAACCATATCCAAGGTTTCATGCCCTAAAATTGCTTGCAGTGTAAAAACGTCTCCACCGTTTCTCAAGAAATTTATTGCGAAAGTATGTCGGAATCGGTGAGGATGAGCATCGTTTACACCAGCCCGGTCACCAATTCGCCGAATAATCAATCTGAGTGCGTCTCGGCTCAGAACATTCCCTTGCTCTGTTTTGAATACATATTTCTCCCTGTCTTTTTGCTCTCCTATATAGTCGCACAGCGCAGAGCGGGTTGTTTCTGAAATCGGCACCAAACGATCCTTTGAGCCTTTTCCGTGAATATAAATTCCGTGTGGTTTGATATCTTTTACCTTTATTCCACATAATTCAGATGCTCTGATCCCGGTATCTAACAGCAATAAAATGATTGCCCTATCTCGCACACCGCACTTCAAGCGATTACGACAAGCACGTTTTCCCAGACGAGTGTATTCCTTTGAGGCATCGGTAGATGCAAGCATATTCATAATTTGAGCACGGGTAAAAGGGAGAGAATAGGGCGCTTTTCAGGTTTGGGGGGCTTGATCTGACGAATAATATGAACTGTGCAATATCCCATTTCAACCGCCCATGTCCAGAGAGAAGAAAGAGCTGTGTAAATGTTTTTGACTCTTTTTTTGACAAATCGAGTGATGCCAAATAATGGGCAATTGTCTTTCGTTCAATATGATCTATGTCAAAATCACCAATTTCCCTATTAAATCGCCGCAGGACGGTTTCATAATCCAGCAGAGTCCAACGGCTCAGACGCTGAGCTCGTTTAAACTCCAAAAACTCGTCAATGCAATAAGACAGCAAAGGCATATTTCCAACCTCCGTAACTGGTATGACGTTTGTTGTTATTAGGGTTTGAATGAGGTTGGATTTTGCCATGTTTCCACCCTTCAAAATGACACAGATTCATCAGTATTTGCTATACTTATATCCAGATTGAACAATCCAGCCCCGCCGGTGGCTTCGGCGAGGCTGGAAAGGCAACGCGGTGAAGGCGCGTTGCGGCAAAGACTAGCATAACAAACTTTTGCCGCCCGCGCAAGCAGAATGGCAGTTGCGGGCGGTTGTTATTTCTACACAGAAAAAACGTTTTTTGTTGTGATAGATGCAACATGTGTTTTGTAAACTTGGGGTGATAAAACAAAAGATGTGGTATTGTCAACGCTTGTGAATTTCATATTGTTTTGGAGTTTTTTTATGTCCCGTGCTGAGAATAAAGCAGACCGCCTTTTGAAAATGGAAGCTCTACTTTTATCCCATCCGGAAGGTCTTTCGCAAGCTGAGATAGCCCGCCGTCTGAACGTGGATCGTTCGGTCATCCATCGTAATTTGAATGATTTCCAGAAGATTTATCCCACGATCGTCCATGATGATGGACGCATTAGCTTGGATCGTTCGGCTTATCTTCTCAAGGTAGCTTTCAGTTTACACGAAGCAATGGCTGTGCATCTGGCAGCTCGCCTACTCGCCACCCGTATGGACAAACATAATCCTCACGCTGCTTCAGCATTGCGGAAACTTGGGATTGCCCTCGAACGGCTTGCTCCACGCATCAGCAGCCATGTCAAAAAATCCGCTGACGTAATGGATGAGGCGAACCAACGGCAAGACCCAAACTTCTTGCGCACGCTGGAGATACTAACCCTTGCCTGGGCGGAGGAACGGGTCACCAGGGTCTGGCATCGCAAGGAAACCGGGCAAATCACTGAGTATTTGTTTTCCCCTTATTTCATTGAACCATACGCCATTGGGCAGGCAGTGCATGTGATTGGTTATCGTGAACCGCCTGGGGCATTGCGCACCTTAAAGGTAGAGCGCATCGAACGAATCGAGTTGACCTTACAAAAGTACTCGATCCCTGAAGATTTTGATTCCGCAGAACTTTTCAAGTATGCCTGGGGAATCTGGTTTACTGAAGAAAAGCCGGTTGAGGTCGTGTTGAAATTCAGTCCGCGCGTGGCGCATCGCGTAGGGGAAACGCGCTGGCATCGTACAGAGCAGGTAGAACGTCTTAATGATGGCAGCCTGCTCTGGCGTGCCCTAATTGCTGAACCGCAGGAGATGATGCCCTGGATCCGCGGTTGGGGCGCGGATTGTGAGGTGATTGAACCCCAATCGGTTCGACAGAAGATCATTGAAGAAACACAGAGTTTGTATCGCTTATACAAGGAGGAAATTCATGAATAATGATCTTCTGATTTTTGCTGCCAAATGGGAGGATGGGTACAACAAGTATCATCCGCTAGTTTATCACCTCATAGACAGTGGGGTAACCGCACGTGCATTGTGGAATATTGGTTTAAGTGAAGGAGGAAAGAAGCAAATCAGTCATTGGTTAGGTTTGCCATTCCCCGAAATCGCTCAGTTATTGGCTTTTTGGGTCTCATTGCATGATATCGGTAAAGCAACTCCTTCGTTTCAAATTCGCTGTGCACCAGCAAGGGCGCAGCTGGAAGGATTAGGATTGGAATTTCCAAACCTACATGAGAGTAATATTCGCCATCACAGTTTGTTAAGCGCTTGGATATTGGAACAAAAAATCGAGAAACTAGCTGTTCAACCAATATACCTGGCAAAAAGATTTTTATTGACCATTGCAGGACATCACGGGTTTTACCCCTCATTTGGAGAGTTTAACGAATCAACTTATCGCGCGGTGAATATTGGTAATTCGTCTTGGCAGCAAATGCAAACCGAATTGATCGCGCTATTGGAGGATATATTTCCACATCCCAAGGAGGTTATATTGAGGGGGGATTGTACAATAGCAAATGCTTTCTTAAGTGTATTTACCGGATTTCTAATCACAACGGATTGGATTGCATCCAACACAGCACTGTTTGCGTACCATCCGCCCAATATATCTGCCAAAGAATATTATCAGAAAGTTGAGAGGGTTGCATCTGATAAAGTTAGACAAATTGGTTGGGAAGATTGGCTTCCAAAATTGCCACATGAACCTGTTTTCAAGGACATTTTTCCCGGTTTCAAAATGAATTCCATACAGCAAGAGGTAAGCCAGCGGACATCCTCGTTGGATGATCCATTTCTATTAATTCTCGAAGCTCCTACCGGCAGTGGTAAAACCGAGGCAGCTTTGTATGTGGCTGATTACTGGATAATGAAAAGACAATTGCGCGGCCTCTATGTTGCTATGCCTACTCAGGCAACTAGCAACCAGATGTATCGTAGGGTGGCCAGGTATCTCCAGAAAAGTCTGCCGAAGAGTAAGTTAAGACCGATCTTGGTACATGGGAACGCGCTCATTCACCAACAAGGGTTTACTGATTCGATCAGGGCAGTCAGTGATGATGAAAAAGAAACTATACTGGGTGAAATCAACGCCATGACATGGTTCACACCCCGCAAGCGCACACTACTCGCACCATTTGGGGTTGGCACAGTAGACCAAGCTTTCCTTTCGGTTTTACGAGCTCGCCATTTTCCTTTGCGTTTATTTGGTCTTTTCCGAAAAGTGGTCATTTTCGATGAAGTCCATGCTTATGACGTTTACATGGTTGAGATTTTCAAGCGCTTACTTGCGTGGTTACGCAGTATGGGCAGTTCGGCAATCCTGCTTTCTGCAACTTTGCCCAGTCAGACACGGGAAGAACTCCTCAAAGCTTTTAATCCAACATCTACTGTTAAGTCTTTGTCATCAGATTTTCCACGTCTGAGCATCAACTGCAATAGCGAAATCAATGTTTTTTCGATTGGAAAAGTGGAATCTCGCAAAGTGCTTTTGGAATATACCGCCAATGATGATCAGTCAATTTTGCTAGCGCTGAAAGAGCGTTTGGGTTCCGGGGGGTGTGCCGCGGTGATTTGTAATACGGTTGACCGCGCGCAACGAATTTTCCAAACAATCCGCGCGTCCGGTTTTTGGGACAGCAATGATCTTATCCTGCTGCATTCCCGCTTTCCATACTGCTGGCGCGAACAACTGGAAAAAAAAGTCCTTTCCCGCTTTGGTAAATTATCAAAACCGATGGACCAGCCGCGGCGGGGAATTGTGGTTGCTACTCAAATTATTGAACAAAGCTTAGATTTAGATTTTGACCTTTTGGTTACCGATTTGGCTCCAGTAGATTTGCTTATCCAGCGCATTGGGCGGCTTCAGCGGCATCAGCATCAGACTCACCCGCCACGGCGTCCTGCGGCGTTGCAATGTCCCGCCTGCATTATCACAATCCCACCTTTGGATCAACGAAGTATGCCGAGTTTCGGTGCAGACCGGTTTGTTTATGATGAAATCTTCCTACAGCGCACATATTTTGTTATTCGGTCTCGGAACTGCTTACACTTACCAGAGGATAGCGACACGTTGATTGAGCAAGTGTATTCCAATAGTGAGTTACCCAGTCTAGATAATGAACAAAAAAAACGACTGGGAAATTTGTACCGAAAAATGGTCAAAGCCCATAACACTAAAGCAATCAACGCTGAGAACCGTTTGTTAAGCGATGTGGATGGTTTGGATATGTTCAGGGCTCAGAATGCGGGCATTGAGTTCTCAGATGAAGATGAAAACTTGAATATACATCAAGACCTCCGTGCTCTGACTCGAAGCGCCCAACCAACCGTTAATCTAATTTGTCTATTGCGAAATGGTGAAAGCTTGAAAACCCTGGATAGACTGGTGGATGTTGACATGAAGCACGTACCGCTAGCCTCAACACTCGAGGCTGCATTACGTTCCGCTGTGAAGATTAGTCACTTTTCCATCGTCAAACACTTTATGAATCAGGTAGTGCCAAGCTCCTGGAAGAAGTCACCTTACCTTCGTCATGCATATCCACTGGAATTCAAGGATGGAATTTGTGATCTCCGACCAGGGTTGAGCCTAAGGCTAGATAAAGAATTGGGAGTGATAGTTCAACTATGCGAAGCAAATCGAATGGGAGGAGGCAATTTCATGGATTGAAAAGCGTCCCAAGTAATGTACAGCCAAGACCAACAGTAATCGGCCAGTCGTCTTTTTATGTGAGGTTAAATACGATGAGCTATTCCTATAACCTAATTGACCAACCTTTTATCCCTGTTGTTGACCTCAATGGTGTATCTCGAGAAGTCAGTTTGTGGGATGCGCTGATCAAAGCCTCTTCACTTAGTCGCATCAGCGCCAGTCTACCCCATACCAATGCTGCGCTTTATCGCCTATTGTTGGCTGTTTTACACCGTGTTTTCGGACCCGCCACTCCGGGCGATTGGGAACGGCTATGGCAGAGAGGTGCTTTCGACCCTCAACCCTTGGAAATATATCTGCATAAATGGTATTCCCGTTTTGACCTTTTTGCATCGGTTCGTCCATTTTTCCAGAGTCGTCATCCGGATGTTGAGATAAAACCTGCCAATGACTTATTATTGTTTGTTGCTGGAGGAGATGCTGATACACTTTTTGATCACAATGTAGATACCCGCCCTGTCGTTCTTAGTCCAGCAGAGGCAGCCTTAGCGCTGATTACTACCCAATCTTTTGGATTGGCTGGACTGTGCCATCCGCAGAAGAAACTGGTTTACACGGATGCGCCATGTGCCCGAGCAGTGGTTATTCTTCTTCAGGGCAACAACTTGTTTGAAAGTTTGATGCTCAACTTGGTAGTTTACAATCGTAAAGAGCCGTTTGAATGGCAGAAAGATTTTCAGGACCTACCAGCTTGGGAAATGGAAGACCCCTATTTTCCCGAGCGCACCCGTCCGCTGGGTTATCTAGATTTTCTTACTTGGCACAACCGCCGCCTGATGCTGTTTCCTACCCACGAGAATGGGCAACTGGTTGTAAACCAAATAACTACCGCACCTGGCTTGATACTTAGCAATAAGTTCCTCAACCCA
>Ga0209162_1000110_pt1 | contig 84518 bp, 87 predicted proteins | sample YNPNPMetaG_FD_187121 | JGI IMG/M metagenome (GOLD analysis project Ga0209162, IMG submission 187121) | Anoxygenic and chlorotrophic microbial mat microbial communities from Yellowstone National Park, USA - YNP NP MetaG (SPAdes) (version 2) ...
AACGTGCGGATAGAGGTAGAGTTAATCGCGCCGATAGCGATGGAGGAGGGCTTGCGCTTTGCGGTGCGCGAAGGTGGTCACACGGTCGGCGCAGGCGTGGTCACCAAGATTATCGAGTAAGAGCAGGAGGCAGTAGGGTATGGCGCGTCGAGACTTTCAAAATAAGGTTCGAATCCGCTTGCGCGCGTACGACCATCGAGTGCTGGACCAGTCGGTCCAGAAGATAGTGGATACGGCGCGTCGCACGGGAGCCCGCATTTCGGGACCTGTGTTACTGCCGACAGAGCGCAACCGGTTTTGCGTTATCCGCGGACCGCATATCGATAAAGAGTCGATGGAGCATTTCGAACTGTGCACGCACAAGCGGCTCATCGATATTCTGGATGCCGGACCCAAAACCATCGACGCGCTCATGCGGCTGGACCTTCCCAGCGGTGTAGATATCGAAATCAAGTAGGAGCATACACAAGATGGCGGTACAGGCGATTTTAGGCAAAAAAATCGGCATGACCCAGATCTTCGATGAGACTGGACAAGCCATCCCGGTCTCGGTCATAGAAGCGGGCCCCTGCGTAGTGACGCAGGTGAAGACCCCGGAGAAGGATGGGTATGTCGCCGTACAGGTGGGCTTCGAGGAAATATCCCCGAAGCGGGTCAACAAGCCCATGAAAGGGCACTTCAAGAAAGCCAACGTGCCACCCATGCGCTATCTGCGCGAGGTGCCGGTAGATGATATCAGCACCCTGTCGGTAGGCACAACCATCCACGTCGCCGATGTGTTCAAACCGGGCGACAAGGTGAAAGTAACAGGCACATCCAAAGGGCGAGGCTTTCAGGGCGTGGTGAAGCGGCACCACTTTCACGGTGGTCCGCAGTCGCACGGCTCGATGATACACCGCAAGCCTCAGTCCAGTGGCGCTACCGACGCCGCTCGCACCTTTAAGGGTGTCAAGAAGCCGGGGCACATGGGGGCAGAGCGCGTCACGCAGAAGGGTCTTACTGTAGTGCGTGTAGACGCGGAACGCAACCTGTTGCTGGTGCGTGGAGCTGTTCCCGGCGCCAACGGCGGACTGCTGATTATCGCCAGGGACGAGAGGGGGTAAGGCGATGCCAAAGGTGAGCGTGTACGATAGAACGGGGAAGCCCGTGCGAGAGATAGAACTATCCGACGCGGTGTTCGCTGCCGAAGTGCGACCCGACCTGATGCACGCAGCGGTGGTCGCCGAACAGGCAAACGCCCGGCTGGGCACTGCGGACACCAAAACGCGCGGCGAGGTGCGAGGCGGCGGACGTAAGCCCTGGCGCCAGAAGGGTACCGGGCGTGCGAGACAGGGGTCTATTCGCGCCCCGCACTGGCGACATGGCGGCGTGGTGTTCGGTCCGCATCCGCGCGACTACAGCCAGCGACTGCCAAAGAAGATGCGCCGTGCAGCCATGCGCAGTGCACTCACTGCCAAAGTGGAAGAGAACGCGATTGTCACGGTGGAGGACATCCACTTTGACGAGATAAAGACGCGCCATGCCGTGCAGTTCCTGAAGGCGTTGAACATCGATGACCCGAATCGCGTGCTGATATTGCTGCCCGAGCACGACGAGGCGGTATGGAAAAGCTTCCGCAACCTGCCGGGCGTGGAGGTGCGCATTTCACCGGCGGTGTCCGTGCGGGATATGCTGATAGCGCGCCGGGTGATTACCACCCCGGAGGCACTGCAGAAGCTGGAGGAGGTGTGCGCCCGATGAAATCGCCATACGAGGTTATCCTGCATCCGGTGATTACCGAGCGAAGTACCGACAACGCCCGTATGGGGCGCTACACCTTCGCGGTGGCACCGGATGCCAACAAGATTGAAATCAAGCAGGCGGTGGAATCTATCTACCGGGTCAATGTGCTGAAAGTGAACGTGATGAACGTGCGGGGCAAGCGCCGCCGTCTCGGACGGATGCCGGCAGGCGAGACCGCCGGCTGGAAGAAAGCCATCGTCACGGTTCAACCGGGGCAGCGCATTGAAGCATTCGAGGTCACGTAGTGGCAACAGGAGGCGCAAAGGAGTAAGCCATGCCGATACGACAGTTAAAACCGACCTCTCCGGGTCGCCGCTTTATGGCGGTCGCGACCTTTGAGGAGATTACGCGCGAAGAACCCGAGAAGTCGCTGCTCGCGCCGCTGAAGAAGAGCGGTGGACGCAACAATCAGGGGAGGATCACCTCACGCTTCAGAGGAGGCGGCAACAAGCGACGTTACCGGATTATCGATTTCAAGCGCGACAAAATCGGCGTGCCGGGCAAGGTGGTGAGCATCGAGTACGACCCCAACCGGTCGGCGCGAATCGCTTTGATACAATATGTCGATGGCGAGAAGCGGTACATCCTCTGCCCGGATGGGCTGAAGGTGGGCGACCAGGTGCTCAGCGGTGAGAACGCTGACATCAAGCCGGGCAACGCCCTGCCATTGCGGGCGATTCCACTGGGTACGGTGATACACAACATTGAGCTCGTGCCGGGCAAGGGTGGACAGCTGGTGCGAAGTGCGGGCACGGCGGCACAGCTGGTCGCTAAAGAGGGCAAGTACGCGCAAATACGTCTGCCCTCCGGCGAGGTGCGTATGGTGCACCTCGAGTGCAAGGCGACCATCGGTCAGGTCGGGCATGCCGAACACGAGAACGAGTCGCTGGGTAAGGCGGGCAAGAGCCGCTATCTGGGCAGACGCCCGCATGTGCGAGGCTCGGCAATGACACCGCGCGACCACCCGCACGGCGGTGGTGAAGGCAAAGCGCCGATTGGTCGGCGGGGCGGACCGGTCACGCCCTGGGGTAAGCCGACTCTGGGCAAGAAGACCCGCCGTCGCAAGCCGTCGGATAAGTTCATCGTACGGCGGCGCAAGTAATCTGAAGATGGCGACTGGAGGAGCGTTGGTATGTCACGTTCTATCAAGAAGGGACCGTATGTCGACCCGAAGCTGATGAAAAAAATCCAGGCGCTCAACGCCACCGGCGAGAAGCGGATTATCAAAACCTGGTCGCGTCGGTCTACGATTCTGCCAGCGATGGTAGGGCACACCATCGCGGTACATGATGGCAGAAAGCACGTGCCGGTGTTCATCACAGAGAACATGATCGGGCATAAGCTGGGTGAGTTCGCCCCGACACGCACCTTCCGGGGGCATCCGGGGCATCATACGGACCGCACAACACGCAAGAAGTGAGGCACAGAGATGGCACACGCAATAGCGAAATACGTGCGTGTATCGCCGCGTAAAGCGCGGTTGCTGATAGAGGCGATACGGGGGCAGTATGTACCGGAAGCGGTAGCGTTTCTGCGCTTTTCGCCCCAGCGTGCTGCTCGCCCTATCCTGAAGGTGGTTCAATCGGCGGCAGCGAACGCGGTGTTCTTGGCGGAGCGCGATGGCGGAACCGTCGACGAGGATGCTCTCAAGATAGTGCACGCCGTTGTCGACGAGGGTCCCCGTTTGAAGCGTTATCGCCCGCGTGCGATGGGGCGTGCCTATCCTATCATCAAGCCGACCTGTCACATCCGGGTGGAAGTGCAGGAGGTACCGCGCCCACAGCCCGTAGGGCGACGAGCGCGGCGTGGTGGCGGAACTACGCCCACAGCACCGACGACCGAAAGTTAGCGTGAGAGAACCGGAGGAGGTTCAGTTTGGGACAGAAGATTCATCCAATCGGTTTTCGCGTGGGTATTATCCGCGACTGGGACAGTCGCTGGTACTCGGCGAAGGACTACGCGAAGTGGGTATATGAAGACTACAAGATACGTCGCTTCTTGAAGAAGGACCTGCCCAAGCGTCGTCCTGACCTGGCGTCGGCGGCGATTTCGCGCGTGGAGATCGAACGCGCAGCCAATCGGGTAGAGGTCACCATCTTTTCGGCGCGTCCGGGTATCCTTATCGGTCGGCAGGGAAGGGGACTGGAGGAGATACGCCAGGCTCTGGTGCACCTGCTGGACCCAACCTACCGCTGGCGCGCGGCACGTGAGAAGGATGCCCGTCCCAATGTGGACGTGCATGTGCACGTGCAAGAGGTGAACGAGCCGGATAAGGACGCGCAGCTGGTGGCAGAGAACATCGCGCAGCAGATTTCGCGCCGTGTGTCTTACAAGCGCGCCATGCGTCAGGCTATCCTGCGCACGATGCGTGCAGGAGCACTGGGCATTAAAGTGCGCGTGGCCGGGCGACTGGCTGGCGCGGAAATGGCGCGCTCCGAAGTGGACAAGATGGGCAAGATTCCGTTGCAAACGATACGTGCTGATGTGGACTATGGTTTTGCAGAAGCACCCACGACCTACGGCAACATCGGTGTGAAGGTGTGGATTTACCGAGGCGATATCCTTCCCGGACAGAAGGTGGAAGAGGAGAGCCGGGAGGTGACGCCGGTCGTCCCGCAAGAGGGCGAGCGCCCCGCCGGACGCCGTCGCCGAGGTCGCCGGGGAGGAAGGAGGCAACGCGGCAATGCTGATGCCGAAACGAGTTAAGTATCGCCGGCAGCATCGCGGGCGGCGCAAGGGCAAAGCGTCCGGCGCGACTAAGCTGGATTTCGGCGAGTACGGGCTGCAGGCGCTAGAGTCCTGCTGGTTAACCAGCAACCAGATTGAGGCGGCTCGTATCGCAATGACTCGCCATGTACGCCGTGGCGGAAAAATCTGGATTCGGGTCTTTCCCGATAAGCCCTACACCAAGAAGCCCGCGGAGACCCGCATGGGAAGCGGCAAGGGTGCGCCGGCGGGATGGGTAGCAGTGGTCAAACCGGGACGCATTCTGTTCGAGATGGCTGGCGTGCCTGAAGAACTGGCACGTGAAGCGATGCGACTGGCGTCGCACAAACTACCAATTGCTACCAAATTCGTCACAAGACGAGATTTCGAGGGAGAATATGAAACCGTTGAAACCGGAGGAACTCCGCAAGCTGAGCCTGCCGGAGCTGCAGCAGAGGTTGCAGCAGGAGATGGAGAGGCTGTTCCAGCTCCGACAGAACAAAGCGATGCGGAAGTTGAGTGATACGGCAAGCATCCGCATCACGCGGCATAACATCGCGCGCCTGCACACCATCATTACCGAAAAGCAGCGCGCGCAGAAGAGCGCGTAACGGATGGGGGGAACATCAATGGCGGAAAATGAGGTAGTCACGCGTGGGCGACGCAAGGTGCGCGTCGGAACGGTGGTGAGCGACCGCATGGATAAGACGGTGGTGGTGGCAGTAGAACGCATTATGCGCCACCCCCTGTACGGCAAAACGGTCAAGCGCACCAAGAAGTTCCACGCGCACGATGAAAACAACGAGTGCCGGGTGGGCGATGTGGTGGAGATTATGGAGACCCGACCCCTGAGCAAGACCAAGCGATGGCGCGTCGCACGCGTGATCCAGAAAGCACAATAGGGGAGGTATCAGGCAATGATTCAGATATACACCCGGCTAAAGGCTGCCGACAACTCGGGCGCGCGTGAGCTGATGTGCATCCGCGTACTGAAAGGCTCCAACACGCGCTACGCCCGTGTGGGCGATGTCATCGTGGCAGTGGTCAAGTCGGCAACGCCCGGCATGCCGGTAAAGAAGAGTGACATCGTGAAAGCGGTGGTCGTTCGCACCAAGCAGCCGATTCGCCGTCCCGACGGCTCGACGCTGCGCTTCGACGAGAACGCCGCTGTGGTGGTTACCAACAGCCTGGAGCCTCGCGGCACACGTATTTTCGGACCGGTCGCCCGCGAGCTGCGCGAGCGCAACTTCATGCGCATCATCTCGCTGGCACCGGAAGTGCTGTAGGAGAGGAGCACCCATGAGCACTGCAACTGCCAGGAAAAAACAGAGCGGGCGAGCGGTGCGCCCGCTGAAGATACGCAAGAACGATACGGTAGAGGTCATCGCGGGTAAGGACCGCGGCAAGCGGGGTAGGGTGGTTCAGACCATCCCGCGTGAGAACCGCGTGGTGGTGGAAGGGATAAACCTGGTGACACGCCACCAGAAGGCGCGTCCCACCACCAGCCGCGCAACCCCGCAAACGCAGACGGGGCGCGTGGTGAAACCGGCCCCTCTGCACGTGTCCAAGGTGATGCTGGTGTGCCCGCGCTGTAACCAGCGAACGCGCATCGCCATCTCGTTCACGACGGACGGCAAGCGAGTTCGCACGTGCAAGAAGTGCAAGGAGTACATCGACTCGGTGTAGATAGTATCCGCCGCATCGGGCGGTTATGGAGTGGTGTGAAGCGATGAGCGAAACGACACAAACCCGATATGTATCGAGGCTCAAAGAAAAATACTATAAGGAAGTGGTGCCCCAGCTAATGCAACAGTTCGGGTACAAGTCCGTCATGCAGGTACCACGCCTGGTGAAAGTCGTCATCAATATGGGCGTGGGGCAAGGCGAGCAAGACCCGAAGCAGCTGGATGGAGCGGTGCGCGACCTGGCAGCAATCTCCGGTCAAAAACCGGTGATTACCCGTGCGCGCAAATCGATCTCCAACTTCCGCATCCGGCAAGGGCACCGCATTGGCGCGAAGGTTACCCTGCGCGGCGACCGGATGTACGACTTTCTGGATAAACTGATGAACATCGTGCTGCCGCGTGTGCGTGACTTTCAGGGAGTGTCGCCCAACTCGTTTGATGGGCGCGGAAACTTCTCCATGGGAATGCGCGAGCAGCTGGTGTTCCCCGAAATCGTATACGATCAGGTAGACCGTATTCGGGGAATGGACATCTGCATCGTGACCACTGCGCGTACAGATGAAGAAGCACGCGCGCTGTTAACGGCTCTGGGCATGCCCTTCCGACAGCGATAAACACCGTCTTCGGGCGTGGCCGGAGAATTTACGACAGGAGGGCGTTTCGGTGAAACAAGTAGGCATTAAGGCGATACGCAACGTCGCGTTCGTGGGACACGGAGGCTCGGGGAAAACCAGCCTGACGGAGGCGTTGCTGTTCATCACTGGCGCTATAGACCGCATGGGCAAAGTGGAAGACGGTAACACCGTCTCGGACTTTGACGCCGATGAGATCAAGCGCAAAATCAGCATCAACGCCTCTGTGGTACCGGTAGAGTGGAAGGAACACAAGATTAATATTATCGACGCCCCCGGTTACCTGGACTTTGTCGGTGATATGGTGGGTGCGCTGCACGTCGCGGACGCGGCGGTGCTTGTTACCCCGGCGCAGAGCGCGCCAGAAGTGGGCTTTGATATCGCTCTGGAGTATATCGAGAAGCGGGGCATTGCGCGAGCGGTATTCATCAGCAAGATGGACCGCGAGAACGCCGACTACGAAGCGCGTTTGAAGGAGCTGCGTGAGCGGTTCGGCTCTCGCGTGGTACCGGTGATTGTGCCGATTGGCACGGAAGCAGCGTTTGAGGGTGTGGTAAACCTGATTTCCATGCGCGCGGTGCGTGGCACAGGGGCGAAGGCAACCGAGGAGGACGTGCCCGAATCCATGCAGGAGCAGGTGAATCGCTATCACGAATGGCTGGAGGAATCTGCCGCCGAGGGCGATGATGAACTCACGCTCAAGTACCTGGAGGGCGAACCGCTGACCAGTGAGGAGATACAGCGCGGGTTAAAGGAAGGTATTGCCACCGGGAAATTAATTCCAGTGGTTTGCGGCTCGGCAAGCAATCTGAGCGGATTGACCGCCTTCCTGGATTTCATCATTGGCGAGTTTCCCTCTCCGGCGGATATGCCACCTGTCAGGGGCACCAACCCTCAGACAGGTCAGGAGGAGACGCGCAAGCCGGACGACAACGAGCCTTTGGCAGCGTTTGTGTTCAAGACCATGGCGGACCCGTACGTAGGCAAACTGACCTACTTCCGGGTGATGTCGGGGGTGCTGCGTTCGGATAGCCATGTGTGGAACGCCAATAAAGAACGCGAAGAACGCGTCGGTCAGATTTTCTTCTTGCGCGGCAAACAACAGGAGCCGACACCCGCGGTACATGCGGGTGACATCGGCGCCATCGCCAAGCTGCAGGAAACCAGCACCGGTGACACACTGACCGACAGGGCGAAGCCCATCCTGTTGCCGGGTATCGAGTTCCCCAGCCCGGTGTACAGTATCGCCATCCGCGCCAAGAGCAAGGCGGATGAAGACCGTCTGGGACCTGCCCTCAGCCGGTTGGCGGAAGAGGACCCTACCTTCCGGTTCTATCGCGACCCCGAAACGGGGCAGACGGTGATTTCGGGCATGGGCGAATCGCACCTGGACGTGGTCATCGAGCGAATGAAGCGCAAGTTCGGCACGGAGGTAACCACCGAGGAGCTGCGCATCCCGTATCGCGAGACCATCCGCAGCAAGGCGCAGGCGCAGGGCAAACATAAAAAGCAGACTGGTGGTCGCGGGCAGTACGGCGACTGCTGGATCGAGATAGAGCCGTATCCCGATGGCGAGTTCCTGTTTGAGGACCGCATCGTGGGTGGTGTTATTCCGAAGCAGTATATTCCTGCAGTGGAAAAGGGCGTGCGCGACGCCATGCGCCGTGGTGTGCTGGCGGGCTATCCTGTGGTGAACGTCAAGTGTGCAGTGTACGACGGTTCGTACCACACGGTGGACTCGTCGGACCAGGCGTTCCAGATAGCGGGTAGCCTGGCGTTCCAGAACGCCGCTGCGAAGGCGAACATGGTGCTGCTGGAGCCGGTGCTGAAGGTGGAAATCATCGTGCCCGAGGAGTTTCTGGGCGATGTGATTAGCGACCTGAACGGCAAACGCGGGCGCGTGATGGGCACGGAGAGCGCGGGAACCGGCAGACAGAAGATTACCGCGCTGGTACCGCAGGCAGAGATGGTGCGTTACGCCATTGACCTGCGCTCCATCACGCGAGGACGCGGGCGGTTCTCTACGGAGTTCTCGCATTACGACGAAGTACCGGCGCATATTGCCCAGCAGATTATCGAGCGTGCCAAGAAAGAGCGCGCCGAGGCAGAGAAATAGGCAACTGCCTGAAGCCGCAACCTTCATGTTGCGCGAGGAGTTATCAGGAGGGAGTAACCTGTGGCAAAAGAGTGCTTGAAAGTCAAAGCGCGGCGTCCGCAGAAGTTTAAGGTGCGCGAGTACCACCGGTGCAACATCTGCGGTCGCCCTCGCGGGTACATTCGCAAGTTCGGTCTGTGCCGGATTTGCTTCCGCGAGATGGCACATCGCGGGCTGTTGCCCGGCGTCAAAAAATCATCGTGGTAAGGTGGATGGATACCTTCGCCGTGCCTGACAGGCGCGCAGCGAACCGTCCATCACAGAAACAGAGGAGGGAAAAAGATGCCTGTCACCGACCCGATTGCGGATATGTTAACTCGTATCCGCAACGCCAACATGGCGCTCCACGAGACGGTGGAGCTGGATGCTTCTAAGCTGAAAGTAGAAATCTGTCGGATACTCAAAGAAGAAGGCTACATCAAGGACTATGAGGTCATCGAGGCAAAGCCTCAGAACCGATTGCGCATCACCTTGAAGTACGGTGCGAAGCAGGGCAAGACCCGCGAGCGCGCAATCACGAACCTGCGCCGGGTGAGCAAGCCCGGTTTGCGCGTGTACCGCAAGGCGAAAGACCTGAAGCCCGTCTATTTCGGCTTCGGAACCGCTATTGTCAGCACTTCACGCGGTGTAATGACCGACAAGCAGGCTCGCCGACTGGGTTTGGGCGGCGAAGTGCTGGCGGAAGTGTGGTAAAATAGAGTTCGCACCGGGAAAAGGAGTGTTGTAGCATGTCACGCATAGGCAAAAAACCGATACCCATACCGCCAGGTGTGGACGTACAGTGGGAGCCGGGCACTATCACGGTATCCGGTCCCCTTGGTACGCTGACCAAGAAAATACCGGCTGAGATGATTGTGAAGCGCGAGGATGGGTTCCTGCTGGTGGAGCGTCCCAGCGATGAGCGAAACCATCGCGCACTGCACGGCTTGACCCGCACACTCATTGCGAACATGGTGGAGGGCGTCTCCAAAGGCTACGAGCGCGTGCTGGAGGTGGTCGGCGTCGGCTACCGTGCGCAGGTGGAGGGCGGCAAGCTGTCGCTCAGCGTGGGATACGCTCAACCAAAGGTGCTGGAACCCCTGCCGGGCATCAAATTCGAGGTGGGACAGGACGTCAACACCCGTATGCCCCTGATCACGGTCAAGGGCATCGATAAAGAGGTTGTGGGTCAACAGGCTGCGCTGATTCGGCGCGTGCGTCCACCGGAGCCCTACAAAGGGATGGGCATCAGATATCGAGGCGAACAGATACGGCGTAAAGCCGGTAAGAGCGGCAAAGCTGGCGGTAAAGGCGGCAAAGGGAAGGGGAAGTAAGCCATGATAAAACATAAGAACGTTGCCCCCCGTCAAAGGGGAAGGTTACTGCGCCATGCGCGGGTACGCAAGAAAATCCAGGGTACTGCGGAACGACCGCGCCTGGTGGTGTTCCGTAGCCTGAAGTACATCTATGCGCAGGTGATAGACGACGAGAAAGGGCATACTATCGCTGCTGCCTCGTCGCTGGAGCCCGCTCTGCGCAACTCTCTGCCCAAAACCGACAACATCGAAGCTGCCAAAGCCGTTGGCAGGCTCATTGCGGAACGCGCTATCGATGCGGGAGTACGACACGTGGTGTTTGACCGCGGCGGCTATAAGTATCACGGGCGCGTCAAAGCGCTGGCAGATGCGGCACGAGAAGGGGGACTGGAGTTCTGAGATGGCACGAATAGACCCGGAGACACTCAACTTGCAGGAGCGCGTTATCCGTACGAACCGCGTGCAGAAGACGCACAAGGGTGGTCGTACGATGAGCTGGAACGCGCTGGTAGTAGTTGGCGATGGTGAGGGACACGTGGGCGCAGGGCTGGGAAAAGCCCGTGCCATTCCCGATGCCATCCGCAAGGGCGTGGAAGACGCCAAGAAACGGCTGATTGAGGTGCCCATCGTGGGGACTTCTATCCCGCATCAGGTGGTTACCTCGTTTGGGGCGTCGATAGTGATTCTGAAGCCTGCCTCGCCCGGTACCGGCGTGGTGGCGGGCACCTCGATGCGTGCTATTCTGGAAGCCGCCGGTGTAAAAGACGTGCTGGGTAAGTGCCTGGGCTCCAGAAATCCCATCAACGTGGCATGGGCGACCATCAAAGCGTTGCAGATGCTCAAGCGCGTGGAGCATGTAGCGGAGATGCGCGGTAAGCAGCCGACGCAGATTGTGCCCTGGATGCGCAAATACCTGGAAGGCAAGGAGGAGGGAACGACCGATGGCTCTTAAGATTACCCTCGTCCGTAGCCCCATCGGCTATAGCAAAAGACAGAAGCGCACCGTGGAGGCGCTGGGCTTGCGCCGCCTGCACCAGAGCGTGCTGAAGCCCGATAACCCGGCTATCCGGGGCATGGTGCGCACGATAAGTCATCTGGTGACTGTTGAAGAAGTGGCTGACAACGCGGTCACAGAGGAGGCTGCGAATGTTTCTGCATGAACTGAAACCCAACCCCGGCGCTACTCATCGCCGTAAGCGAGTAGGACGAGGCATCGGTTCGGGGCATGGCAAGACCGCCGGTCGCGGCACGAAAGGACAGAAGGCGCGCGACCAGGTGCCGCTGACCTTTGAAGGTGGACAGACGCCATTGCACCGCCGCCTGCCCCGCCTGAAGGGGTTCAAGAACCCTACCCACAAGGAGTACACGATTATCAACGTGGCTCTGCTGGAGGAGCGCTTCGAGGCGGGTGATGTCGTTACCCCTGAGTTGCTGCTGGAGCGACGCATTATCAAAAAGCTGGAAAAAGACGGGTTGAAGGTGCTTGGTGAGGGTGAACTCACCAAAGCACTCACCGTGCGTGCCCATAAATTCAGCAAAACTGCCGAGCAGAAGATTACGGCTGCGGGAGGCAGTGTGGAGGCGATTTAGCCATGCTTGAAACGCTGGTAGCCGCGTGGAAGTTACCCGACCTGCGCAAACGTATCCTGTTTGTGTTCGGGGCATTCGCCGTGTACACCGTGGGGTTGCATATCCCCGTTCCCGGCATCGACCACGCCGCGATGGAGCGCCTTTTCGCGCAGGGTGGGGTATTCGGACTGGTGGACGTGTTCTCCGGCGGTGCGTTGCGCAAATTCACCATCTTCGCGATGGGCATCGTGCCGTACATCAACGCCTCCATCATCATGCAGCTGCTGGTGGCAGCATTGCCGCAACTGAAGGAGCTGCAAAAGGAGGGCGAAACCGGACGCAAGGAAATCGCCAAGTACACCCGCTACCTGACGGTGGCTCTGGCGTTCCTGCAATCGCTGGGAATCAGCATCACGCTGGTGCGCTCGCAGATTCTCACCGCCACATGGTGGCAGCTTATCGTGACGGCGGTGGTGCTGACCGCCGGTACCATGTTCCTGCTGTGGCTGGGCGAACAGATTACCGACAAGGGCGTGGGCAACGGCGTCTCGCTCATCATCTTTGCCAGCATTACCGCCAGCCTGCCCTGGCAGATATCCAAAGTGTGGGAGTCCACTTCGCTACAGCAGGCGTGGATTAGCCTGATCCTGCTCGCTGTGGTGTTTCTGGGCACGGTCGTCGGCATCGTGTACGTCACGCAGGCGCAGCGGAAGATACCTATTCAACACGCGAGGCGCATCGTCGGGATGCGGCAGGTTGGCGGGCACAGCTCGTTCCTGCCCCTGAAAATCGCGATGGCGGGCGTCATCCCGATTATCTTCGCCATCTCGCTGATGCTGCTGCCGATGACCATCGCGACCGCTATCCCTGGCGACTCCGGATGGGTGTATTACCTGAAACGGGCGGCGCAGTGGATGGCCCCGGGCGATAACCCCTTTGCGTTGCTGCTGTACGCGATTGTCATCGTGATTTTCACCTACTTCTACACTGCGGTACAGTTTGACGTGAACGACATCGCAGATAACCTGAAGAAGTACGGTAGCTACATCCCTGGTATCCGCCCCGGCAAGCCGACGGCGGACTATCTGGACAAAGTGGTGTCGCGCATTACCTTCGCGGGAGCGCTGTTCCTGGCGGCAGTGGCGGTTATCCAGTATATTGCTCCGTGGATTACGGGATTGTCGCTGAGCACGTTCTCGCTGGTGGGCGGCACTTCCCTGCTCATCGTGGTGGGGGTGGCTCTGGAGACGATGCAGAGTATCGAAGCGCAGATGCTGATGCGCAACTACGAGGGCTTCCTGCGCGAGTAGAGGTGGGGCACCCTTACTGCCCTGAGAAAGACAGGAGCGGTATTCTGTTGTCACGCTGAGTATCAGCGGAGCATCTGTTGGTAGCAGTAACACCAGGCAACGTTGCGGATAGGAGCGGAAGCAACCGATGATGTGGATATTCTTGGGTGCGCCTGGTGCCGGCAAGGGCACACAGGCGGAGCGGCTTCAGCAGGATTTCGGTTTCGTGCAAATTAGCACGGGTGAGCTGCTGCGGGAGGCGATGAGAGCAGGCACCGAATTGGGCAAAACCGTGCAGGGTTACGTGACGCGCGGTGACCTGGTGCCTGATGAAGTGGTCGCTTCGGTATTGCAGGAGCGACTGGTGCGGGGTGATACCGGAACAGGAGTGATACTGGACGGTTTTCCACGTACGGTACGTCAGGCAGAGATTCTGGAGGAAATGCTGGCTGAACACTGCTGGCAGCTGTGCGGGGTGTTGTACCTAGAAGCCTCGGAAGAAGTGGTGCAACAGCGTTTAGGCGGCAGGCGGAACTGCCCCCAATGTGGAGCCAACTATCACGTGGTCACCATGCCGCCCAAGGTGGAGGGACGTTGCGACCGTTGCGGGGCGCAGCTAGTGGTGCGTCCTGATGACACCCCGGAGGCTATTCGCAAACGCCTCGAGGTGTACCGTGAGCAAACCGAGCCACTGGTTGCATTTTATGACCAGCGTGGAATGCTGGAACGTATCGACGCCAGCGGTGAGGTCGATGAGGTCTATCGCGCGGTGAAGGAGGCGGTCTCGCGTCGCTGGCAACGGTGTCTGGAAAAAGGATGATAATCATCAAGAGCCCAGCAGAGATTGAAAAGATACGCGCTGCGGGCAGAGTGCTGGCGAGGATCCTGCGTACGCTCAGTGAATCGATAACACCCGGCGTTACCACCACGGCGGACCTCGATGCGCTGGCGGCTATTCTGGTGAAAGAGGCGGGTGGACGCGCCGCGTTCAAAGGCTATATGGGCTATCCCGCGCATATTTGCACTTCGGTGAACCATCAGGTGGTGCATGGATTGCCGTCGAACCGGGTGCTGATGCCGGGCGATATCTTGAGCATCGATATGGGTGTGGAACTGGACGGCTATTACGCCGATGCCGCTGTTACCGTACCGATTGGCGAAATCACGCCGGAGGCGCAGCGACTGCTGGATGTCACCCGCCAGGCGCTGTACGTGGGGATAGACCAGGCGCAGGTGGGGAAGCGCATCGGCGATATCGCCTCCGCCATTCAGAAGTTTGTGGAGAAGCAGGGTTACTCGGTGGTGAGGGAACTCGTAGGGCATGGGGTGGGCAAAAAGATACACGAAGACCCGCCGGTGCCGAACTACGGAAAGCCGGGTACCGGACCGTTGCTCCGTGAGGGCATGACACTGGCGATTGAGCCGATGGTGAACCAGGGCAAGTCGCAGGTGGTTTGCCTGTCTGATAAGTGGACCATAGTGACAGAGGACGGTAAGCTCTCTGCTCACTTTGAGCATACAGTAGCCATTACTCGTAAGGGTCCGCTGATCCTTACGGTAGAGTGAGTACACACCCGTTGCGCGGGTGGGGATAGAGGCTATGGCTAAGAAACAGGAGCCTGTCGAGAAGGAGAAAGGGCTTCAGGTAGAAGGCACAGTGGTAGAGACCCTTCCGAACGCGATGTTTCGCGTGCAGATTCAGGAAGGGCACATTGTGCTGGCGCACGTTTCCGGCAAGATGCGGATGCACTTCATCAAAATCCTGCCCGGGGACCGTGTGCTGGTGGAACTGTCGCCCTATGACCTGACTCGCGGGCGAATTATCTATCGCTACAAGTAGCGTGTGGTCGCCCGGAAGGAAAAGAAGCACTTGCCGAAAGGGGGAGACTTTCGGTATAATAGGTATTTGCGTGTCCTTTTGGGCTTTGCATTCGGGCTGACAAGGGGTTCTGAGCATGAAAGTTAGAGCATCAGTGAAGAAAATCTGCAACGATTGCAAAATCATACGGCGCAGAGGCGTGGTTCGGGTCATCTGCAAAAAGAACCCGAAACACAAGCAACGTCAGGGTTAAGGAGGCAGTACGTTGGCACGCATTGCTGGTGTAGACTTGCCACGAGATAAGAAGATCGAGTACGCCCTGCCGTATATTTACGGCATCGGGCTGTCGAGCGCGCGTAAGATACTGGCGCAGTGCGGGATTGACCCGTCGACGCGCGTGCGTCAGCTCACGGAAGGCGAAATCAGCCGTCTGCGCGAGGTGATCGACCGCGAATATCGCGTAGAGGGCGAGCTGCGCCGTGAGGTGCAGCAGAACATTCGTCGTCTTATCGAGATAGGCTGCTATCGTGGTTTGAGGCACCGCCGTGGACTGCCGGTGCGAGGTCAGCGCACGCGCACCAATGCGCGCACTCGCAAAGGTCCGCGCCGCACCGTGGGTACCAAGCGGAAGAAGAAGTAATAGGGGAGGCATCACGAGATGGCGAGAAAAGCCGTTACCACGCGACAAAAGGTAAAACCGAAGAAGAACATCGTTCACGGTGTTGCGCATATCCAGTCCACCTTTAATAACACGATAGTGGCGATTACCGATGTGAATGGCAACGTGATTGCCTGGTCGAGCGCAGGAGTAGTGGGTTTCAAAGGCGCACGCAAGGGCACTCCTTTCGCGGCACAAATGGCGGCGGAGCACTGTGCCCGTAAGGCAATGGAACACGGTGTGCGCAAAGTAGATGTGGAAGTCAAGGGCCCGGGACCCGGACGTGAAACCGCTATCCGTGCCCTGCAGGCGGTAGGGCTGGACATTCTCTCTATCAAGGACGTGACACCGGTACCTCATAATGGCTGTCGTCCGCCCAAGCGACGCCGGGTGTAAAGGAGCAGGAGGAGTTTCATTCGATGGGTATTGCATCACCGAAGTGTCGTTTGTGTCGCCGCGAGGGCGTCAAGCTGTTTCTCAAGGGCGAGCGATGCTACACCAAGAAATGCGCCATTGAGCGCGAAAGCCGTCGCAAGCCGCCAGGGCAGCATGGCGCCATGGCAGTCAGCAAGAAACTGACCGACTACGGCAAACAGTTGCGGGAGAAACAGAAGCTGCGGCGCATTTATCGCATGGAGGAACGCCCGTTCCGCACGTACGTGGATGAGGCAATCCGACGTCCGGGCGTGGCGGGAGAAAACCTGCTGCAGCTGCTGGAAATGCGGTTGGACAATGTGGTCTACCGGCTGGGATTGGCGGTTTCGCGCGATCAGGCGCGGCAGCTGGTGTCTCATGGCTTTTTCACCGTGAACGGGCGAAAGGTGAATATCCCCTCCTACCAGCTGCGTCCTGGTGACGAAGTATCTGTGGCGCAGGGTAAGCGCGACTCCGAACCGATACGCAGTAACTTGGCGAAGCGGGGAGCGCATATCCCCGACTGGTTGACCTTCGACACGACAACGCTGACGGGGCGAGTGGTGGCACGTCCGACCCGTGAGCAGATTGATACCGATGTCGAAGAGCAGATGATTATCGAATTCTACTCGCGATAACGGCATTCTGGTGTTCGCCGTGTGTGGATAGTGAGACAGAGCGCACCGCGAACACCGATGACTGGGCGAGATGGACAAAATGCCGTAAGGAGGCAGAGAGTCCGAACGATGGCAGAACCACTACTCGTGCCGCGCATCGAATCGATCGAGCAAAGCGGCACCTATGGCAAATTTGTCGTGGAACCTCTGGAAAGGGGTTTCGCTACCACGCTGGGCAATGCCCTGCGGCGTGTGCTGTTGTCGTCTATTCCGGGTGCAGCAGTCACCGCCATCAAGGTGGAGAAAGTGCTTCATGAGTTCTCCACCATTCCCGGTGTGAAAGAAGACACCACCGAGCTGATTTTGAACATCAAGGAACTGGCGGTGCGCGCACCGGGCGGTGGTAGACCGAACGAAGTCATCACGCTGACCGTAGACGCACGTGGACCGGGTGTGGTGACCGGCGCAGACGTGCATTGTCCCAACGATGTGGAGATTGCTAACCCTGAGGTCTACCTGGCGACCATCAGCGAAGAAGGGGCAACCCTGCGGATGGACCTGTATGTACAGCGGGGGCGAGGCTATGTGGCACCGGAGAAGGTGACCTTGCCGGATTCTCTGGCGAAGACCATCGGCGTCATACCTATCGGTGCGATGTTCTCGCCCGTGCGCAAGGTGAACTATATCGTGGAGTCCACGCGCGTTGGCTTTAAGACCGACCTCGAGCGGCTCACGTTGGAGATATGGACGAACGGTACCATCTATCCGGTGCATGCTTTGCAGGATTCCGCGCGGATTCTGCGTGAGTTCATGGACATGTTCGTGCGCATGGATGCCAGCGCGTCGTTGCCGCTATCTCCAGAGACCGCGTTGCTGCCTGCCAATGTGCCTGATGTGCGGGTGGAAGAGCTGGATTTCTCGGTGCGTACCTATAACTGCCTCAAAAGAGCGGGTATAAGCAGTGTACGCGACCTGGTGCACCGCACCCAGAGCGAACTGATGAGCATCCGCAACTTCGGCAAGCGGTCTCTGTACGAAGTGCGCGAAAAACTGGCACAGCTCGGGTTGACCCTGCGAGGTGAGAACCTTGCGCAGGTGATGGAGGAACTGGCGGCAGCTGCTGCCGAGGCGCACAAGGAAGAGAAAGAGGAAGAGGAAGGCAAGGAGTGAGTTTATGCGACATCTGGTTGGTCATCGTAAACTGGGACTGCCCAGCGACCAGCGTCGTGCGCTCTTGCACGGGCTGACGCAGCAGTTGTTTATTCACGAAGCCATCCGCACCACCGATACACGGGCGAAAGAGGTGCGTTCCATCGCCGAGAAGATACTCACGCTTGCGAAGCGCAACGACCTGCACTCGCGGCGGCTGGCTCGACGCATCTTGAAGTCCGAGAGCCTGGTGAAGCGGGTGTTTGATGAAATCGCCCCGCGTTATGCCAGCCGGAACGGTGGTTACACGCGCATCGTGCGACTGGGTAATCGTCGTGGGGATGGCGCGATGCTCGTGCTGCTGGAGCTCATCCAGTGAGCCTTGTCTATGCGTACGATTGCCGTGGTCATCGAATATGATGGCACGGACTTTGCAGGTTTCCAGGTACAGCGTGGTAAGCGCACCGTGCAGGCGGAACTCTGCCGGGCGGTGCAGAGGATAACCAAAGAGTCGGTACCTGTTATCGGCGCAAGCCGAACAGACGCGGGGGCGCACGCCACCGGGCAGGTGGTGCATTTTCGGACCACATGCCGTATTCCGGTGGAGAGGGTACCCGCAGCCCTGAACAGCGTGCTGCCAAGGGACATTGCAGCGCGCCGGGCGTGGGAAGCAGATGATAGCTTCCACGCGCGATACAGTGCCCGTTCGAGGGTGTATCGCTATACGATATGGAACCACCCGGTGCGCTCTGCGCTGATGGAGCGGTATGCCTATCGTGTGAGCCAGCCTCTGGATGTGGAGGCGATGCAGGAAGCGACAAAGTACCTCTTGGGCAAGCACGATTTTGCGGCTTTCGCCTCGGAGGCGGGGCGATACCGTAATACGGTGCGCGAGGTATACCGGGCTGAACTGCAAACGCGCTTGCCGCTGGTGTGGTTGCGCATCGAGGCAAACGGTTTTCTGCAGGGCATGGTACGCGCCATCATGGGCACTTTGATAGAGGTCGGTCTGGGCAAGCGTACACCCGACACGATGGAACATCTGCTGCGGGGCGGCAACAGAGGCAATGCGCTGTTTCATGTACCGGCACACGGGTTGTGCCTGGTAAGGGTGAATTATGACGAATGCACTATTTGGAGGAGCGAACGAACAGGCGGGTAAAGGGCAATGACAATGAAAACCTATTCAACCAAGCCATCAGACATAAAACGCGAGTGGTTCGTTGTGGATGCGACGGACAAACCGCTGGGTCGCCTGGCGGCGGAGGTGGCAAAGATACTGCGCGGTAAACACAAACCCATCTTCGCGCCGCATCTGGATACCGGCGACTTTGTGATCGTGGTCAACGCCAGCAAGGTGAAGTTGACCGGTCATAAGGACGAGGAGCTCATCTACTGGCACACCATGTGGCCCGGCGGCTTGCGCTCCATCTCGCGAGGCAAGCTGATTGCCGAAAAGCCGGAGCGAGCCATCCGTCGCGCCGTGAAGGGGATGCTGCCGCACAACAAACTGGGCGCGGCGATGATTCGCAAGCTGAAGGTGTACGCCGGTCCGGAGCATCCACACGAGGCACAACAGCCGAAGCCGTTAGAGATTAAGGTTTAGTGAGGGAGACTATGGCAGAGGAGCAGGTACGCTATTACGCAACCGGTCGCCGCAAAACGGCGGTGGCGCGGGTGTGGCTGATGCCCGGCACAGGCAACATCACCATCAACGGCAAGCCTGCGCGTGAGTATCTAGGCAGGTTTACGCTGGAGGCGATGGTGAATCAGCCCTTCGCTGTGACGAACACCGAGGGGCAGTTCGATGTGGTTGCCTACTGCAAGGGTGGTGGTATCAGCGGACACGCCGGCGCGGTGCGGATGGGTATCGCCCGTGCGCTGATTCAGGCGAAGCCGGATCTGCGTCCGATATTACGCCAGCTGGGCATCGTCACCCGCGACCCGCGCGTTAAGGAGCGCAAGAAATACGGTCGCAAGCGCGCACGCCGCGCCTTCCAGTACGTCAAGCGTTAATCTCACCGCAAAGCGAAAACCCCCCGCTCATACGAGCGGGGGGAAAGTTTACAGCATCGCGGCGTAGCGTAACCCCTCGGTATCCCACCAGCGCAGCGTGACTTTCTCCGCAAAGTCCGCACACTCTTCCCACTCTCGCACCATCAACGGTTCACCCCGCGCCGCTTCGAACTGCAAACCCAAAGAGGCATTGTTGAGCAGGACCACATCTACCGGTAGCCGCACCGCCCGCTCGAGGTCGTTCGCGATGTCGAACGATAGCAGCAACGGGTCGTGGTCACGAAGCGCATGCGGTTGGACATAGACAGCGATATCGTTGTCTTCGAAGCTACCGTTCAGCAGGAACGAGCCGAACAGGTAAGCAAAACGTATCTGTTCCCACTGCATCAGGCGTTCTCGCAGAACCTCGCGGATGTGTCGTTTTTCCTGCTCACTCTTGCGGTGTCGCATATCCGTATCCTTCTACGAACGATTGAACGTTATCGATAAATGCTTCCCAGTCTTGTATGCTCTGTTGCACAATCTGGTAGACACGGTCGTCATCCACCAGCTGATACCGATGAACCAGCATGTTGCAAAAGCGAGCCATTTGCACCAGCCGAGCAGCCAACTCTGCTGACACCATTCCGAGCTCCGATAACTGCTCGAAACAAGATGGTATGCTGTCGGGAGCCTGTCCTTTCAAACGCGAGAAAAGATGACTGCACACCTGAGCGCACGATTCAATGCCCATGAGCAGGCGATATTTGGCGGCGTCTACTGCTTCCCGATTTGTCAGAAACTGTTGCTGGCTCATCCGCGCATAGGGCTCCAGCAGAGCCATTGCCTGCCGGATTTCGGCGATTCGCTGTGCGATAAGTTCTTCGTTGAATCTTGCCATTTCGTTATCCTTATCGTGGGATAGTGCGAACAGCAGCTTTATTCGACCAGCACTGCCCGCGCCCCGTCCAGTATCGCAACGACGCCCTCCTGCTGGGCAGCCTGGCGAGCGTCCGCGCTTAGCCACCCACCTGCTACCACCGGCATCGTCTGCCAGCCGAGTTTGGTAAACGTGCGGGCCCTTCGCGATGCTCTCTGGACATCGCTAACGCCGATGCCCCAGGAGACCTCCACAATCAGGTATACCTCCTCACCATCGGTTCTGCGCCGTCCGCGCACCACGACATCGGTCTGTATTAGGTCGTCGCGTTCCTGCTCCGTCAGAATGCCCTGATCCTCTGCGTCGTCCAGAAGGTGGCATAGTTCGTCGTGGTCGATGGCGCGTGTTCGGCGGATTAGGCTCCCGAAGTAGATAGCTGCGCGCGAGTGGTAACGTTCCTCCAGATAGAACTCCTTCAGCTTCGCGACATCGTCGACAATCTTCTGGAAGGATTGTGCGAGCGAGTTCACAACAGTAGTCAGCTCCTCCACACGCCGTGCGAGCGCTTGGATCTCTTCAGCTATCTGGTCTACTCGTGCGGTTAGCTCGTCCACTCTCGCGGTGAGTTGCTCCAGTCTCACCGTTAAGTCGTCCACCCTCGCGGTGAGTTGCTCCAGTCTCACCGTTAAGTCGTCCACCCTCGCGGTGAGTTGCTCCAGTCTCACCGTTAAGTCGTCCACCCTCGCGGTGAGTTGCTCCAGTCGCACCGTCAGGTCGTCTACCCGTGCGGTGAGTTGCCGGATTTGTTCCGTGGTTTGTCGTTGTGCCTCAGTCAGCTGGCGGATTTGCTCGTCGGTGCGCTTCTGCGCCTCAACCAGCTGGCTAACGGTTTCCGGCACAGTCAGCAGCTCCTCGGTCAGGATTAGCCGCCGCAGTTCTGCCCGCCATTCGGGGTGTTGTTCCAGCAAAGAAATGAGTTCGTGGAAATCGCTCATGTCGGTACTCCATTTCCGCATCCTGTTGTATCCTGCAGTTTGATTATAGCACAGTCGCCGCTTTTTCAGTTCTCCTCAGTGCTTGACTTTTACTGCCGCTTCCGATAAGGTACTCAGTGGAAGGAGGTATGCACCATGAACGCAACGTTGCAACGATGGCTTCAGGAGCAGCTGGACGAGCTGAAGCGCCAGCATCTTTATAAAGTGCCGCCCATCCTGCAGAGCGCACCCGGAGGACGTGTGTTGCTCAACGGCAAAGAAGTCGTGAACATGTCTTCCAATAACTATCTGGGCTTATGCACGCATCCGCGCATGAAGCAGGCGGCTATCGAGGCGATTGAGAAATGGGGCGTCGGTGCAGGAGCAGTTCGCTGGATTGGCGGCACGATGACCATTCACGACGTACTGGAACAAAAGCTTGCCGAGTTCAAAAAGACCGAAGCGGTACTGGTGTTCCAGTCGGGTTTTGCTGCCAATTCGGGTACCATTCCGGCGGTGATGCAAGAGGGCGATGTGATTATCTCCGATGAGCTGAACCATGCCAGCATCATCGACGGAGTACGTCTGAGCGGTGCCGCCTACAACAAGAGCGAAGGATATGTATACCGGCACAAGGATATGAACCACCTCGAAGAGATCCTGAAGCGGTGTGGGCATTTCAAGAAGCGCATGATTATCACCGATGGCGTGTTCAGCATGGATGGGGATATCGCGCCGCTGCCCGACATCGTGGCGCTGGCGGAGAAGTACGATGCGCTGGTGATGGTGGATGATGCACATGCCAGCGGCGTACTGGGCGAGCACGGTTCGGGAACGACCTCCCACTTCGGGCTGTATGGACGGGTGGATATCCAGCTGGGCACGCTTTCCAAGGCGTTCGGCGTGATCGGAGGGTATATCGCGGGATCGCGCCTGCTGAAGGAGTGGTTGATTAACCGCGGGCGACCGTATCTGTTCAGCACGGCGCATCCTCCGGCGGTGGTAGCCGCGCTCATCGCAGCGGTGGATATTCTGATGACCGACCCCGAGCCGATGAAGCGTCTGTGGGAAAACACCCGCTACTGGAAAGAGAACCTACAGAAGCTGGGCTTCGACACGATGGGTAGCGAAACACCCATCACACCCATCTACATCGGCGAGGAGGAGAAGGCGCAACGGATGCAGCAGAGGCTGTTCGAGGAGGGTGTCTTCGCACTGGGCATCGTGTATCCTACCGTGCCCCGTGGTAAAGCGCGGATTCGCACCATGCCTTCTGCCGTGCATACCCGCAAGGACCTGGACGATGCCCTCGAAGCCTTTGCGAAAGTAAGTAAGGAGATGGGGCTTATTTGACACTCGGTTGGTCCCCTCTTTTTGGAGGGAGCCAACCCTTTGGTGATTACGCGGGTGAAAGGGTGTTTATCTGCCGCGATCTCTTGAATTGTTCATGTGAAACCTTCTATAAGGGCGCAAACGCCCTTATTTTATGGTATCATATAAGTGTGATACACACTTATATGCGAGGTGCTGTATGCGAAGACGCTTCTGCAGAGGGCGACATGGTGAGGGCGAGCCATGCTACTGTCGCCCCCAGAGGTTATCGCGCCTCATAGAACCGGTGGTGTTGCTGGCGTTAAAGCGTCACCCTGGCGTGCACGGTTATGAGCTGATGCACCACACACACAACTACGCTCTGGCTGGCGGTTCTGTGGAGCCGGGTGCGGTGTACCGCGTGCTGCGCCAGCTGGAACATGATGGAATGGTTCGCTCGCAATGGGTGCTGGCGGAAGCGGGAGCGGCGCGAAGAATCTACTTTCTCACCGAAGAGGGGGAGGCGCTACTGGACGACTGGATAGAGGTGCTTCGCCAGTGGCATCATGAGATGGGACAGTTCATTCAGGACTACGACAGGATGAAGGAGGGATAGGAAATGAAAATCGCCATCGCTTCAAACAACGAGCAAACCGTCGCCTACCACCTGGGACGTGCACAGGGGTTTGTGGTGGTAGAGATCGAAGACGGTCAGGTAAAAGGGAAAACCTACCGGTTGGTAAGCGGAGTCGAACCGGTGGGGGCTGGTCATCAGCACCGGCACGGGCGTGGAGAAGCGCGCGGTCTCGCCGTGGCGTCCACCATTCAGGACTGTGATGCTGTGATCGCTCGCGGAGCGGGACCTGGCATGGTACGCAACCTGAGCCTTGCGGGCAAGAAGCTGTATCTAACCGAAATAACCTCTGTCGACGAGGCGGTAGCAGCTTACCTTAAAGGTGAAATACAACCAGCTACGTAGCTGTAGCGGATTGGTAAAATGCGCTCTCACCGCCACAGTCGTTTCACCGGTGCGCCGGTGAGCAGCTCGTGAGTCTCGCGCAGGAGCGCGGGGATGTTCAGCCTGAGCGGGCACCTGGGCAGGCAGTCTCCGCAGTCGGTACACGCGTCTGCCTGTACGCCGGGAAACCAGTGCCCGCCGTTGCCGAACAGGTTGTATCGGAACTTGCCGAACTCCACCATATCGAACGCCTTCGCCATGTTGCGCAGGCGCAGTACCTCGGGGATATGGATGTCCTCCGGGCACGGCAGGCACTCAAAGCAGTAGGAGTGGGCGCGATTTTGGTGGTGATAATGAGCTCCTCTCGCTGGACAGGCAAATGCGGCAGCCACATGCCGATCAGCTGCTCGCTGTTGCCGTAGCCGCGTGCGGTTTCGAAGTGGTTGACGCCCACTTCCAGCGCGCGTTTCATGGTGAGGAAAGCGTTTTCTTCAGCGCGGGCGCGCTCCTGTGGCGACAGGTCGCCGAAGGGGATTCGCATCGCCCCGAACGTAAGCACCGAGATCTGCAGATTGGTCCTGCCAAAACGACGATACTGCATCCTGCCAGCCCTCTCGTTTTGCTGCAAGTTTAGCATTAACAAGCGTGTTTTCCTGCCCCGCCCGGCAAAAAGGGCGGGGCAGAGGCTCGTTACCATCGTTCGCTGATGGACTTCGCCTGCATGAACAGCAGCAGGTAGTCGCTTCCGCCCGCTTTCGAGTCGGTGCCGGACATGTTGAAGCCGCCAAAGGGCTGCACGCCCACCAGTGCGCCGGTAATCTTGCGATTGAAGTAGAGGTTCCCCACATGGAACTCATGTCGGGCACGCTCCAGATGTCGGCGGTTGTTCGAATAGACGCCGCCGGTCAGCCCGTACTCCGTGCTGTTGGCGATTTGCAGCGCGTGGTCGAAGTCGCGTGCCTTGATCACCGCCAGCACCGGCCCGAAAATCTCCTCCTGAGCAATCCGCGCGTTGGGGTCAACATCGGCGAAGATGGTCGGAGGCAGGAAGTAACCCTCTCCGGGCAGACGCTCTCCACCGAGTACCAGCCTGCCTTCGCTGCGACCGATGTCGATATATCCCATAATCTTGCGCAGGGCAGCTTCGTCGATCACCGCCCCCATAAAGTTGCGACCGTCCACCGGGTCGCCAACGGTGTTCTGTTTCGCGCGTTCCACCACCATTTCCAGGAAGCGGTCGTACACTGCCTCATGGATTACCAGGCGCGAGCAGGCGGAGCACTTCTGTCCCTGAAAGCCGAAGGCAGACCAGTTGACTCCCTCCACCGCCGATTCGAGGTCGGCATCTTCGTCGATGATGATACAGTCTTTACCGCCCATCTCCAGAATGGTGCGCTTCAGCCAGATTTGTCCGGGCTGGGGCTTTGCCGCCAGCTCGTGGATGCGCAACCCCACTTCTTTGGAGCCGGTGAAGGCGATAAATCGGGTGAGGGGATGGGTGACCAGCACGTCCCCCACACTGCTGCCCGGTCCCGGGAGGAAGTTGATCACGCCGGCGGGCAGGCTTGCTTCGCGCATCACCTCCATGAACTTTGCGGCGATGGTGGGGGCGGCAGATGCCGGTTTCAGCACCACTGTGTTGCCCGTGACGATGGCTGCCGTGGTCATGCCCGTCAGGATGGCGAGGGGAAAGTTCCACGGGGGTATCACCGCACCCACGCCCAGAGGTATGTAACGCAGCTCGTTCTCCTCGCCGGGATAGTCCACAACCGGCTGTGGCGGACCGAGGCGCATCATCTCGCGGGCGTAGAACTCCATGAAGTCTATCGCCTCAGCGACATCGGCATACGCTTCCACCCACGACTTGCTCACTTCATACACCATCCACGCCGCCATCTCGTAGATGCGCCGGCGCATGATTGCCGCCGCCTTGAGCAGGTAACGTGCGCGCTCTTCGTAGGGCACACGGCTCCAGGTGCGGAAGGTATCATACGCCACACGCACCGCCCTGTCTGCCAGCTCGGGGGTGGCTTTGGCGAAGTGTCCAATAACCTGCGAAGGGCGGGCGGGGTTGATAGAGATAAAGGTTTCGGGGGTCTTTACTTCGTCGCATCCGATGATGAGGGGATACTCTTTGCCGAGTTCGCTTTCCACCTTACGAAGGGCTTCCAGCATTCTCTGGCGGTGAACTTCCTCGTTGAAGTTCACCACCGGCTCATTCTTGAAAGGGGGTAACATGGTCACTCCTCCTCGAGACTTCGGCTTCCTATACAGCTCTATTATATCCCATACTCGCCTCAGAATGCAGGCGAACCCACCGGGCACAGCGAACTATTCTTCCCAGAGAGGTGGTCCAACATGCGGATTCTTACCGTTTTGTTAGCAGGAGGAGCAGTGATGGCGCAGACGACAGGGGAACCGGTCAAACTGGCGGAAGGCTTTCAATTCTGTGAGGGCCCGGCGTACGAGCGCAGTACAGGTTACCTCTACGTGGTGAACTGCCAGAGCGACAACATCCACCGTGTGTATCCCGACGGCAGGGTAGAGGTGTTTGCCAAAGCACCGGGCAGCGGCAACGGCTCTACGTTTGCGAAGGATGGCACGCTGTGGGTGTGCGACCATAAGCGCCGGGCAATTGTGCGTTTTGACCGTAACGGTAAGCCCGAAATCATGGCGGAGGAGTGCGAAGGCAAACCCTTCCTCGGAGCGAACGACCTTTGCTCCGATTCGAAAGGCAACCTGTATTTTACCGACCCTGTCGGCTCATGGGATAAGCCCATCGGCGCGGTGTACCGGCGCAATGCCGACGGCAGGGTACAGCGGCTCGCAGAGGGTTTGCAGTTCCCCAACGGCATCGCACTGAGCCGCGACGAGAAGTGGCTGTATGTGGCGGAGTCGCCACGCAACCGCATCTTGCGCTGGCAGTTACGCCCCGACGGCACGCTGGGTGAGATGGAGGTGTTCATCAACCTGCCTCCCCCCGGCGGACCCGACGGCATGCGCTTTGACTCGCGCGGCAACCTGTGGATTGCGCAGTTTGGAGCGGGCAAAATACTGGTAGTCAACCCGAACGGCAAACTGTGGCGCAGCTATCCGGCAGGCGGGCAGAACCCCACCAACGTGGAGTTCGGCGGCAAAGACAACCGCACGCTATACATCACCGAAACCGAGACCAACGCCGTGTATACCATCCGTGCGCCATATCCGGGTTTCAAACGGTGGTAGCGGCTCCGACTCGGGCAGACTGAGGTCTGCGCGCGGAAGGGGCTACAGCGATGCGGCTGGCGGAATACGTGTATATGTTTCTGCAGAACGAAGAGGTGCGCAAGCGGGTGGTGCATGTGCATCTGCTGGAGGCGACCGCCGGGCGCAGCGGCACGATCAGCCGCCCCTTACCCCAGGTGCTGGAGCAGGCGTTGCGCAGGCAGGGTGTTGGGGTGCTGTACAGCCATCAGGCGCAGGCGCTGGAGGCGGCACGGCGCGGCGAAAACGTGGTGGTGGTCAGCGGTACCGCCTCCGGCAAAACGCTGTGCTACAACCTGCCCGTGCTGGAAAGCATTCTGACCAATCCATATACCACCGCCTTCTACCTGTTTCCCACGAAGGCACTCGCCCGCGACCAGCAAGAAAAACTGAACGACCTCGGGTTGTTCCCGCAGGTGCGCTTCGGCGTGTACGATGGCGATACCCCACAGCAGGAGCGCGCCTCCATTCGGCGCGGCTCGCACATTATCCTGACCAACCCCGACATGCTTCACGTGGGCATCCTGCCCAATCACTCTTCATGGGCCAGCTTCCTGCGCAAGCTGCGCTATGTAGTGGTGGATGAAATGCACGCCTACCGCGGCGTGTTTGGCTCGCATGTCGCTCTGATTCTGCGCCGATCGCGCCGACTGGCGGAGTTCTACGGGGCGCGCCCGCAATTCATCCTGACCTCGGCAACGGTAGGCAACCCGCTGGAGACCGCGCAGACGCTCACGGGGTTGCCCTGCACACTCATCCAGGAGGATGGCGCGCCTCGCCCACAACGCTACTTCGTGCTGTGGAATCCGCCCGTCATTGGGCAAAACTTCGAGCGGCTCAGCACCAATGTGGAATCTGCAGCGATAATGACCGCGCTGGCGGAGGCGGGCTGGAGCACGCTGGTCTTCGCGAAAGCGAGGGTAACCACCGAACTGATTTTGCGCTACGCCTACGAGCTGGCGGAGCGACGCGACCCGCAGCTGAAAGCGCGACTGATGTCTTATCGCGCGGGCTATACGCCCGAACAGCGCCGCGATATCGAGCGGCGGCTGTTCAGCGGCGACCTGCTGGGGGTGGTCAGCACCAACGCGCTGGAGCTGGGGGTGGATATCGGTGGGCTGGACGTGGTGGTGATGGCGGGCTATCCGGGAAGCATCACGAGTCTGTGGCAACAGGCAGGCAGAGCCGGGCGGCGCGACCGCGAGGCGTTAGTTATTCTGGTGGCGCAGGATGACCCGCTGGACCAGTATCTCATGCGCCATCCGGAGTATCTCTTCGGGCAACCGGTGGAAAAAGTGCGCCTGAACCCCACAAACCATCCGATTCTGCGCAACCACCTGTGCTGCGCGGCGCACGAGAAGCCGTTGGAGCCGGAGGACTATACGCTTTTCGGGGACGCCGAAACGTGCATGAGCGCGATCGCCGAGCTGATGGACGCGGGCAAACTGGGCGCGCGGGAAGGGCGATGGTACTACTTTGGCGGAGGCTACCCGGCGGCGGAGGTCTCGATACGCACCGCCTCGGGGGAGGCGGTGGTCATACGCGACGGGGAGAGCGGCGCGGAGCTGGGCAGGGTGGAGATGGAACGTGCTTATCGGACGGTGCACCCTGGTGCCATCTACCTGCATCAGGGCGAGAGTTATTTCATCGAAAGCCTGGACGATGTGCAGCGTGTGGCGGAGGCTGTGCCCGTGGAGGTGGACTATTACACCGAGCCGATGCTGTACGTGGATCTCCAGATTCTGCGCACTCGTGTCACCCGCAAGATAGGGGCGGTGGAGGTTGGCTTCGGCGATGTGAGGGTGACCGAGCAGGTGGTGGGCTATCGGCGCAAGCACCTGCGCAGCGGGAAGGTCATCGATGTGCAGCAGATGTTGATGCCGGAGCAGTCTTATGAGACCGAAGGCACATGGCTGGCGTTTGACCTGTTGCAGATTGCCCGTTCCACCGACTGGACAACGCGACCACGCGAGCCGAAGGAGATCGATGCTCTCGCCCAGCTGCTTCGTCACACCGACCGAACCATCCTGTCCACCTCCGCCGACTGGATGATGGCTCTGCATGGGGTGGAGCACGCCCTACAGGCGGTAGTGCCTCTGACCTGTGGTTGCGAACGCATGGACGTCGGTAGCCATTTCAGCTGGCTCTACCCTTCGCTGCGCCAAAGCGCAATATTCGTGTATGATACCAGTCCGGGCGGCACGGGCATCAGCAAGGGAGCGTATGAGGAACTGGAGACGCTGGTGCAGATGGCATGTGCGCTGGTGCGCGAATGTGGTTGTGTGAAAGGATGTCCCAGCTGTCTGCATTCTCCGCAATGCCCGGTGCGCAACGACGGACTGGACAAACGATGGACTCTGCGCCTGCTGGGGTGGTTGGAGGGACAGGTGACGCTGCCTGCGTAACTCTGGCATCTTCGTGATTGGTAGGGTATCATACTATACGCTTGAACTTCCTAGAGAGCGTCGATGTTTTACCGATAGTACTGTCGGGAAATCAGATTTTGCATGAAACAGGTGGAACCATGAGTGAGGTCAGGCGTAACAATCATCACCAGCAGCTGTTGCACCGGTATGCGGGCAATCCGATACTGACCGCCGCCGACTGGCCGTACGCGATTAACACCGTCTTCAACGCGGGCGCAACCAAGCTACCCGATGGCACCACGCTGTTGCTGTGCCGGGTAGAGGACAGACGGGGCATCTCCCATTTTTGCGCAGCGCGATCCCGCAACGGGGTGGATTGCTGGGAGATCGACCCTTGCCCTACGTTGCTTCCCGACCCGGACAACCATCCTGAAGAGATTTGGGGTATCGAAGACCCGCGCATCGTCTATGTGCCCGAACTGGGTAAATATGCGGTGACCTATACGTCTTACTCGCGGGGCGGACCTGGCGTCTCTCTCGCGCTGACGGAGGACTTCCGGCACTTCGAACGATTCGGGGTGATTATGCCCCCCGAGGACAAAGATGCCGCCCTGCTGCCCCGACGCATCGGCGGGCACTGGGCGCTGATTCACCGCCCTGTCACCCTGCAGGGAGCGCACATTTGGATTTCCTACTCGCCTGACCTGCGCCACTGGGGCAGCCACAAGCTAATCCTGCAAGCTCGGCGCGGCGCGTGGTGGGATGCCAACAAGATAGGGCTTTCCCCACCCGTTATCGAGACGTCGGAAGGCTGGCTGATGCTGTATCACGGCGTGCGTCAAACCGCCAGCGGCAGCCTGTACCGGCTGGGGCTTGCGCTGTTCGACCTGAACACCCCCGAAAAGTGCCTGCTGCGCAGCGACGAGTGGATGTTCGGTCCCGAAGAGCCATACGAGCGTGAGGGCGATGTTGCCAATGTGGTCTTCCCCTGCGGGTACACTATCGAAGAGGACGGAGATACCATCAACCTGTATTATGGCGGCGCGGATACCTGTATCGCGCTGGCAACAGGAAGCATCCGCGAGATGCTGGAGTGGCTGAAAGAGCATGGACACCCCGGCGATCACGGGATATAAGGAGGAAGGTTCCCTTTGCCCATGAAGTACGTGCTGCTGGTACCGGACGGGTTCGCCGATGACCCCTTGCCGGAGTGGAACGGCAAAACGCCCAAAATGCGTGCCCGCACGCCACATCTGGACGCGCTGGCAAAGCGTGCATTGATTGGAGCGGTGTGGACAGTGCCTCCGGACATGTACCCCGGAAGCGATGTCGCCAACATGGCTATTCTGGGCTATGACCCGCGCCGCTACTACACGGGTAGGGGACCACTGGAAGCCCTCGCGATGGGTATTTCACTGGAAGAAGACGATGTGGCCTTCCGTTGTTCACTCATCAGCACGGATGGGGAGCGCATCTTAGACCACAGTGCGGGCAACATCAGCAACGAGGAGGCACATCCGCTCATCCGTCTCGTGGACGAGAAGCTGGGCACACGCTACTGGCGGTTCTTCCCCGGCGTGGGCTACCGCCATGTGATGGTGTGGCACGAGGGACCCACGGAGATACGTTGCACGCCGCCCCATGACATTGTGGGTGAACTCTGGCAGAAGCATCTACCGCAAGGGGAAGGCGAGCAAAAACTGCGCCGACTGATCGAGGACTCGCTCAATCTGCTCGATGACCATCCGATCAACCGCCGTCGCCGCGACGAAGGCAAAATGCCTGCCAACATGATATGGACGTGGGGACAGGGTCTTGCTCCCAAGCTCCCCGCTTTTTGGTTGCAGCGCGGCGTGACGGGAGCAGTGGTGGCGGAAGTGGATTTGGTCAAGGGCATCGGGCGGGCGGCGGGGCTGGAAGTGCCCAACGTGCCGGGTGCCACCGGTTACCTGCACACCGACTACCGCGCCATCGGCGCCGCCGCGCTACGGATGCTGGAAAAGCACGCTTTCGTGTTCATCCATGTCGAGGCTCCGGATGAGGCAGGGCACCAGGGCGACCCCGAGGCGAAGGCGTGGGCGCTGGAACAGATCGACGAACACATCGTCGCGCAGCTGGTGGATGGCTTAAAGGAGTACGATTATCGCATGATGGTGCTGCCTGACCATGCTACCCCCGTGACCATCCGCACCCACCGCGCAGGGGCAGTGCCTTTTATGCTATTCGACTCGCGCGAAGACCTCTCCCGCGGCAGCCTGTTGACCTTCGACGAAAGTGCGGTAGAAGAGACCAAGTTGCGCATTGACGAAGGCTGGCGACTGATAGACCTGCTGTTCAAGACATAGGGGAGGCAGAAGGGGCAGGCAGCCCCCCGCCCCTTCTGCCTTGGGATTAATCTACCGCTCGCCCTGCCGCTCCTCTTTGTCGTTGCAGGTCGGACTCGAGGATAGCCCTTCGCTGTGCCGGAGACAGGCTCGCCGTTCGCGAGTTCGCGCCGACCCCCAGTCTGTCCAGATTGGCGTTGGCGACCTCGATGAGGTAGCGAGCATAAGCGGCGTTGTGCACCCCCATGCTCTTGTCATTGAGGATAAATCGATAGTTGTGGCGGGCACGTTTGACCTCGATAGGCACCTGTGCCTGTGGCGGCGGCGTTTTGCCAAGGGACTGGATGTAGCTCGTGTAGTCCCACAGGTCAGGGTCGCCGAAGGTCTCCTGCGCCCACGCCTGCAGGCGCGAACGCAGCGCCAGCAATGCCTGTTCGATCTGGCTCTTTGTTGCCTGTGCTCGTGCCGCAGCGTCTGCTGGCGTATGGCAGGGGGTGCATCCCGTATCGTAGCTGACGGTGAAGGTGTGGCGCGAGTTACCCATGTGACAGTGTGTGCACTGTCCGGGCGCGGTCGCGTGTGCGGTGGTGCGCACGATGGGACCCGATTGCCCTTCCACGCCCGTAATACCCATCAGCATGTTGTACTGGTTGCTGTAGTGGAAGTTGACGCGGGCTGTGCCCGTGTTTAGCGCGGTGTCCGACGGGTTGCCGCCCCTGCCGTTGTGACAGGAAGCGCAGATTTGATTAAAGGTGGTGTGCTGCTTAGCGGGTGTACCCGGCGCGACGTCCGTGGTGTCGGTATTGATCACCGCACGACGCAACTGCAGCTCCTCGCCCTGCCAGCTCAGGTTGCCGGTCTGGCGGTGCGGGTCATGGCAGGAAACGCAGGATGCGCTCTCATGGGTGGCATGCGCAATCTCCACAATGGAATCCGCACTCATCGCCTGGATCGCGCCATCGATAGCGTCGCGCGACTGCCCGTAGGTGAGTGGGCTATCCACCATCTGCGCACGGAACGGCGCACTGTGGCAACGGAAGCAGGTTTTGCCATACACGTTCGGGTTGGTTTCCGCCTCCTCGATAACGACCTCCACCGCACCGGCGTGCCCGGATTGGGCGTACTGGTCAGCGATGGGACCATGGCACTGGGCGCACACGACGGAGCTCGCCGCGTTGGGGTAGGTAAGGATATTCTCCCTGGACGGAGACGCGACGTGCTTGCTACCCGGCCCATGGCACTGCTCGCAGCCGACGTTCACCTGAGCGTGCTTCGTTTTTTGCCAGGCCACTGCCACAGGTTCGGCTCCCGTCTGGCGGTTTCCTTGTCCATGGCAGCCCAGGCACTGTTGTGTGCCCACGTAGGTGGCGTCTTTCTGTGCGGGCGGCAGGAGCTCGGTGAAGCGCGTAGACGGTGAGGGCGTGCCCCCACCTGTCGGCGGCGTGAGCGGACCGCCTCCGCCCCCGCAGCCCTCCAGTGCGAACACCGTCACTACCAGCGCCAGTGTCACCGACGCCAGCCAAAAAGTGCGTTTCCGGTACATATCGCCTCCCTCCTTTTGGTACGCACTGAGTTAGGGTGATGTGTAAGGTTGAGACAGTTTTTGCAACTGCTCCTGGCTCAACGGCTCGGCGTAAAGCATTTGCTTGCCATCCGCTCCGGTTTTTAGGAAGACCCACTTGGTGGGGTCGGTCGTTGGTGAAGTCGGGTCACCCGTATAATCCACGAAGTCCAGCTGGAACGCCGTTTGCCAGTCCGGCGGCACGGGAATAACCCCCTTCTTGTTCACCACTTTGGAGCCGTCCCACGTCGTCAGCACGATTCTACCGGTCTGGTTATACTCGCGGATGGCGGCGTTGTCGTGGCAGTCCTCACACGTGCGAGCGTTCCTGGCGATGGTGTGTGCCCGGTAGGGAGCAACCGCCACAAAAGTCTTGTCGTTGTAGTTCAGGGTCATGATAGTACCGGTATACACTTTGCCGGTGTCCTTGCGGCGCAACAGCAGCATATAGTCCTTGAGCACTGTATGCGGTCGCTTCACGTTGCCCTGAATCTCGCTCTGCAGGTGGCAGTTGTAACACGACACAATGGACTGGGTGTGACAAGCGAGGCAGTCCACATCCTTGGTGTGGATGTTGTGTGCGGGATTGCTGGTCACTTGGGGATGGCAGTTTTCGCATTTCGCTTTCACCGCTCCCGGCTCCAGCCATGCCGCATACTGCCTGCCGTCACCGTGTACGTCCTCCAGGGTATGGCAGCTCATGCAGCGGAACCCCTTCTGCCGATGGATGTCGCTGTAGAACTGCATCTCCCGCGCCTGCCTGCCATGGCACTTGAGGCAAATCTGGTCGCTGACGGGCGAACCGGGGGAGGTGTGGCAGTCGTCACAGCCGGGCTGATAAGTTGCCGGGTCTATGGGCGTGCCGTCTGCTTTGGTGCCGGGGTGGCACTTCATACAGCCCATTTGTGTGATGGACACGTTGGTTAGCCCTTCGAATCCTCCGTTTGCTCTGCTGTACCAGGTCGCCTTTCCCAGTCGCGTGGCGTGCAGACTGGTTCGGAACGTGTCCTGGATGGAAAGCGTGGTCTCTTTGGCCGATTCGCCGCCACATCCGTAGAGCAACACGACAGCGGTCAGCATGGCCGTCGTGACGCTGACCAAACCAAGCATTCTGCGTGCTTTCATGGTCGTAGCCTCCTTCACACACCTTTTTAGAATCGTCCGCTCAGGGACAACATGACGAGATGCGTATCGTAATCCATCAATCGATCCACCTGGTCCCGATAACTCCACGGGGCGATGGTCAGGGTCAGTTGATAGTCCTGGGGCAGGCTGTAGCTGAGATTTGCCGTGAAGAATCTGCCTTCGGTGTTTCCATCCCGCAGTAGCAGCGGGTTGTCGTTGTCGGTGACGAAGTTGGTGTAGCTCGCGCTAATAGTGGCACGGCTGTTGATGTTCCAATTGAACCCGACGGTGCTTACCCTGCTGTTGGGCACAAATTGGTTCAGTGTGGGCAGCTGGGTTACCTCGCTGCGCGCTGTCCATACCTCCGAGGAGTACTCTGCGAACAGACTGAGGTCATCTCGGGGCGTCCATGTGCCACCGAGGGTGATGCCCTTCAGGTTCAGTGCGACTCCACGTGCCCCGTTTGCCCAGCGTCGGTAAGTATAGGTGAGATAACCGTTGAAGAGGACAGTACCTCCGTCCAGCTTCACCTGAGCGAACCGCCGATTGTCCCAGTAGAGGGACCGGGCGTCAGCAGTAAGCATGGCGGGTGGGTCATTGAGACGTTCATCCCAGCCGCGTATCGTCAAGCGCAGGTGCTTGCTGAGCCGTCCCCACAGCCTTCCTTCCACCGTCCACCAGCGCGGCACGTCCACGAAGGTCTGGTCTGCCCGTATTCGTTCCGCTTCGCGCTCGCGCACACCAAATTGCAGGTTCCAGCGGTTCCAGCGATGGATAAGCAACGCGCTACTCTGACGACGTTCGCGCACGTAGGCATTCTGGACTACTGGCAGGGAGATTTTGTCCTGCCAAAATGCCAGAGCCAGTTCCGTGCTGTTGCTCAGCATCCAGTCGCCGCTGAGGTTCAGGCTTTCCAGACGGCTGGCGGGACGGTTTTGCTGACGCAGTTCCGTTCGCGCGAAGCTGCCCTCCAGTGCCAGAGCAGGGTTTACTTCCCACAGGTAGCGAGCATGCCAGCGCTCCATGCTGGTATCTGGGAAGGTGTTTGTTCGGTCGAAGTATCGCCAGTCCGTGTAACCGATGCTTACCTGACCATTACCCAGCTTGCCTTCCGCAACCGCATCCCAGTAGCGGGTGTTCTGTAACAAGGGCGTGCGGGGGATGTCCAGATGGTGTGTCTGTCCATCCTGGCGGTAGCGCACGAAAACCGCGAAATCGGGCGTTAGCGACTGCTTCAGGAACGACTCGGTGACACTGCGTTCACTGGTGGGCAACACGTCGGGCACCGGGGTGATAAACCGGTTACGGGTGGTCCATGCCTCGATGCGTGTGGCTCCGAATCCGAACGACAGGTTGCTCTCCAGCCGGTAGTCATCTTCTGTGGGGCTCCATAGCTGCAGGCGGAGGTTATCTCCGGTGCGCCAAAAAGGCGAGATATAGCGTAGCTCGCGGATGAACCGGCTGTTGGGCGGGGTGGCATACTGGCGAAACTTTGCCTCGTTGCCGTCCACGTTCCACCACGACCATCCCAAATCGATGGTGAACAGCTTGGGAGGCGGTGGCAAGGGACGTTCGGGAGATTCGGGCGGTGTAGCGGTTTCCTGTTCCGACGGCGGGGTGACCTGCGCCTGTACTGGCGTGTGCAGAGAAAGTAGCGACACCGCCACACTGATGGCGAGCCAGCCGTAAAGGCATTTGAACCCAGTTCGACAGGCAAGTTTCATGGCTTAACCTCCCCTAAGGGCGACGCAGCAGTGCGTCGGAATTGGAACCGTGTACAGCTACATGGCAGCCTGCCATCCAGCAAGTGCGCCCCGGATAGTGCGTGGCTGACTTGTCGGTATGGCACTGGGTACACAATCCTCTTGAGAAGGCATTCAGCAGCTTCGGGTTTTGCGAACCATGTGGCCGGTGACATTCGGTACATCCTTCGCCGCTCCATCCGGCTACCGGGTCGTGTTCGAAGGTGAATGGTCCCGCTTTGTCCGGGTGGCAGCTGACGCACATCTCTTTAATGGGACGGAAGCGTTTCTGAGCTGCCTTGCTGGGATGCGCCTCATGGCATTCACTACACTCCAGCCTGCGTTCAGGAACCGGATGATGGAAGTTGAGCCGGAACTCGTTTGCCTCGCGCTGATGGCACTGACTGCACAGGATGGGGTCGTCGAACTTCAGCAGGCGGCGCGGTTGCGGTTCCTTCTCCGTTTGCGGCGAGCGCAAGCTGCCGAAGTTCACAATGCCCCGGGCGGGGGGCTCTTTGTGTTCCTGCCAGTGAATCTGATGACAGGCGGTGCAAGCCACATCTGCCTTGCCGTGCTGGGTACGATGCCACTGCGACAGGCGCATCGTGTCGGCATGGCAGCGCAAGCACATTGCTGCGATGTCTGCCGGTTTTGAGTTGCTGTAACTGAAAATCTTCTTGGGGTCCTCCAGATGCGGATTGGCAGGACCGTGGCAACCTTCGCATCCCTGCTTGTCGAGAGGTAGCTTGGGGTTGCGCATGAAGGGTGCGTGCGGTGAGCGGTTGAAGTTATCGGCGTGGGGATAGTGGCATCCCGCTTCCGTGCAGTCCTTCTCGCCCATGTAGTCGTCAGGCGTGGCTTTAGCGAAGAGGCTTTGCGGATAGGGAGGTTCCTTTTGTTGCACTTTCTCCGCTACAACCGTCACCGCTGTCAGCAAACCCAGCGCGACTGCGCTCAGACAGAACCAGCGTCTTTGTGCGTTCACCGGAATCTCCTCCCGAGAACAAAGGGTTATGGCACAGAATGTGCCCACATCTCACAGGTAAATCCTTTCTGTTCGGTTCACTACTCTAAATATACAGAATAACTATGATAGTGCTGGTACAACAAGCCTATTTTCCGAATAAAACCTTCGCGAGAGATTTCTGAATATCCTGCTACTCAGGAGAAAATGAAAGAAATTTTTCACGCACCGAAATGTGATACTGAACCGACCTCTGCGAATCGATGCCGAAGTAGAAAACGAACTGCCCTCTCAGGGACTGCCCGTATGTCGCAGGTGCGTTGGGTACCAGGTGGCGTTGCTGTTCCAGCTCCTCTGCGCTCTCGGTGGTGATGGATACTTTATCGCCTTCCAGTGTGTAAACGCCTTCACGCCAGCGGTCCATCACGAAGGCGAGCTCTACGGGCAGCTCTGGCATGGTCAGGAAGAGGAGATGCGTCGGGTCCGACTTTTCATGTAGTTTCGCCAGCATCGCCTCCTGAAACAGCCTTTGCTGCACAGGGGTAAGGCTGAGGTAGGCGAGAGGCTGTCGTTGGAGGGCGACTTTCTTCTGTTCTGCACTCAGGCTTGCCCAGAAACGCAGAGCAAGCGCGGCATCCCGGAGGGGGGCGGAGTCAAACCGGAAAGAATAGCCATTGCTCTCCCGAACACGCACAAAGCCTTCTGGCGTCAGCTGCGCGGCGAGGGCGGCATAATCATCCAGAGACAACCCCTCTGTTGCCCACTTCTGTTCCATCTGGCGCACCAGTTTTTCAGGAAGTTCGCTGCTTTTCAGACGCCAGTAGCGTGCGTGTCGAAAAAGAAGCCAGTCTCCCTCGATGCGCAGGTAACCCGGCTCTTCCAGTGTAAAGCGGCTGAGCCATTGTGCAACGGTATCGCCCTCCGTTATGGGCCTCAGACGTACGCGGAAGGCGTCGGCGATGACGTTCATTTGCGCGTGCTTTGCTATCCAGCATAGGGAGTCGGCTGCGGTGGACTGTTCTGGCGGTGGCGCAGACACGGGCTTTTTGTGCTGAATCGTGCGCTGGTATTTGCTGAACTCTTCAGGGAACGTTTGCCATCTTTCCCATCGCAGCTGCAGCGAGGGTTTTTGTTCGGGGTTAGGCGAAACGGGATATGTGTATAACTCCAATTCCGGTTCGGCGTTCGGGTCGGCTGGTTGGGTGATGGTATAAAACACCAGCTCCTGCCCGATTTCGTCCAGACGGATACCGAAGCGCATCGAACGCGGGATGGGGCGGTCAGGATAAGCTTGCCAGCGTAGCGCATCTTGCGGCAGCGGAAGCATGCCCGGCTCCTGTGCCGTCGAGAACCACACGGTCTCGCCGTTGCGCAGCCGAGACCACACGGTAGGGGCAAATAGCCGATACAGCCATCCCGCCAGATACTGGTGAGGCAGAGCGACCTCCTGCACCTGCGCGAACTGCTCTGCGAGTGCGGCGCGACGGTCTTGCCAGCCGGGTGGTTTCTCCTGTTGCAGCTTGTCCATCTCCTCTTCGATGTCCGATGCCCGCCTAGCGTGGACTGGATAGTCATCCCGAATCAGCTGCGACCATCTGCGCAGGGTCTTTTCGGCTTCAAGTCTTATCATGCGACGCTCCCACTCCACCGCCTCCTGTTCCTGCTGGCGAAGGGCGGGGTCAGGAAGCAGTTGGTAACCGTCCTCCTTCGGCTCGCACTTCAGACCAAACAGGCTCATCCATTTCGCAAGCACCTGTTGCGCTGGTTGATTGGTGACAAATAGTGTGGCTTTCTCTTCCTGCAGGGAAGGATGTATGGTAAAAGGCACGCCAGTCTGCTTGCTCAGCTCCTCCAATATCTCGGCAAACGGTGCGTTGGGAAGCTGAAGCGTAACCGGTTTTTGCAGGCGCGGGTCTGTTTGCCAGTCGTTAGCCTGTACCTGCAAGCACAGGGTCAGCCATGCAACAGCAACCAATACATAGCGCATGATTCCTGCACCTACCTTCTTGCTGGTGTTACAGGACCGACGATTCGCACTGCGTCCGCGATAACCACGTACCCTGATGGTGCGTTGGGACGCAGGTAGACAAAGCCTCCGCCCCGCACGAACTGGTATCGTCCCAACCAGTTCCATTTGCCTCCGTTTGTCTGCTGGTTCACCACCTTGACTGCCGTGCCGGTGCGGTGTACGATTTCATAGCGGGCGGCGGTGCTGCGGTTGGTGCCCTGGCTCCACCAGGCGTATACATCGTAGTAGCCATCTTTGGGCACATTCAGGTACCAGCGTGCCCATGCGGTGCTACGAGGATTGGTACTTGTCCAGCGATAGTCTGCGCCGTACTTACCGGCAGCCATCGTGCCTGTATTCCACGACCCCCACACGCTGAAGTTCTCGCTGACGTTGTCGATAACGATGTCCCAGGGCACGACGCCAATACGGAAGGTCACTATCGGACCGAACCAGGTGACCCCTTCCCGCACCAGCTGGTAACTCTCTTCGTAGGTGCCGTAGCGTTCAGGTGCGGTGAGGGTGAAGTTAAACTCACCGAAAACTTCCGGTGGGGTGGGGGCGGCTACCGAGGCGGGGCGGTTAGGCGAAATCCATGTGCGTGGCGTATAGAAGGGGCTGAGGCGGTCGCGCGGGTTCTGCGTGCCCAGACGCACCGGGTTTGCGCCTGTCGGTTGCCACGTGATGTCGCCCGTGTTGCGGAAGACCAGACGTGCCGATGCGACCTCGCCCGGGCGCAGGTTTGACGGCACGGAAGCCTCTTCCAGTATCGCGGAAGATTGCACCATCTGCATGTAAAAGTCCCAGTCCCAGTTCGGACCGGGGTCGGTGTGCGTCGCGCCGGGCACCTCTACATGTCCAAGGATGTAGCTGCGTGTGCGCGGGATGCCGTAGGTTCGGCAGATATGGCGCACCAGCGCGGCGGAGGAATAATACATGGCGTAGGTAAACCACTTTGGGTCGTCTACCCAGCCCTCATGCTCGATGCCGATGGAGCGGCAGTTGTACCACCAGTTGCCCGCGTGCCAGGCGATATCTTTGTGGCGCACCATCTGGGTCACCTCGCCGTCGGACGAGCGGATGACGTAATGCGCACTGACGCGCGAACTGGGGTTCTGGAACCACGAAATGCAGCTGTTGTATGAGCCCTGCACCACGTGTATGATGACGTACCATATCGGGTAGGTGCTGGGGCGGCTGGAAACCGTGTAGTTGCCCGAGTAGGCAGGTACCCACCGTGCAGGTGGATAATCATCAGAGGCGTGCATCTGGCAGGCACTGCTCACGACGCCAATCGCTATCAGTAATGTGTACACCAGGCGCATCGCGCTATCACCTCTGGCTTCCGGTGGAAGCATCATAGCATATTGTGTGTATGCCTGTCAAACAGCAAGGGGGCTAAGAAACCTGAGGGCGGGATACATTGTCTGCCGGGACGCGCATCGAGTATACTACAGGCAACATACAGGTTGACGAGGAGGGCTTCGATGCACACCATCATCGCGACAGTGGGCACTTCCCTGTTGAGCAATGCGGAACGCGCCGGCAAGCAGAATGACCTGCAGACCTACCTGCGTTTCACCGAACCCGAGAAAGCCAGCGCGGAGACCAACTCCCTGCGCCATCTTTTGCACGAAGGTGACCGCATTGTGTTCCTGCACTCTCAGACCGAGGAGGGCAAACGCGCGGCGGAGGCTCTGGCAACCTTCTACAAGAACAGCGGATACCCGACGGAGCTGCGCGAGGTGGCCGACCTGCAATACCGCGAAAGCCGCTTCAAGATGCGCGGTTTGCGCTCGCTGGTAAGCACGCTGGTGGAGATTATTCGTCGGGAGCGCGACGCGGGCAGGGAAGTGTGTGTCAACGCCACAGGCGGCTTCAAGGCAGAAATCGCCTATGCCACGCTGGTGGGGTTGTTGTTCGACGTGCCGGTGTATTATATCCACGAGGCGTTCAGGGAGATTATCGAACTGCCTCCCACCCCCATCAGCTGGGACTTCAGCCTGATTGATACCTACGTGGACTTTTTCGAGTGGATTAGTGCAGACCTGCGTCCAAGCAAGGAGGTCGACCGCCGCCTCAGCCCGCTTCCCGATGAGATACGCTTGCTGCTGGTAGAGGAGGAGGGCTATACCATGCTCTCTCCGACGGGCGAGGCGTTCTACGAGGCGTATCGGGCGCGGGTGGAAGCGGAGCGCCCCACATCTGTTTATCTGCACCAGCGGGCCATCCGTGCGCTGGATTCGGCGGAGCCGACGGTTCGGCAGGTGCTCCGCGAGCGGTTGAAGCGTCTGCGTGTTCCCGCAATGCGCAAACAGAACTCGCACAGCGTGCAGGGGAGCGACTGTCTGGTCTACCCCTCTGGACACGTGGCAGAGCGCATCCTGTACTATGTCGACGAGCAGGGCAACGTGCGCGTGTGCGAGGTGTTTTGGTCGCACAGAGACTACGAAATCGCCCTCGCGGAGGGGGTATATCGACTGCACTACCCGCGCGAACAGTTCGAGGAGTGGCATCCCTAGAACAAACTCGGCTGTTGCTGCTCGCGGATGACCTGCTCGGGGCGGGGGAAGAGGAGGTCAAAGTCCTCACCGATGGCTTCGCGCAGGCGCAGGGCAAAGCGGTAGAGCTTGTTTGCGTAGTGTTCGCGGTCTTCGTCGCCGGCGTAGTCCTCGATCATGCCCAGCGAACCGTCTGCCCGCTGATACAGATTGACATAATCACCCACGCTGACGCCCCGCACCGCCTCGGCGGCTTTGCGCTTGTTCTCGCTGGTGAAGGTCTTTTCGGTCACCCGCTCCCGCCGAGCCAGCTCTGCGATGGGAACTTCGCCGTTGAGGATGCGCAAGATGGTCTCCCGATATAGGCGGGCAATGCCCTCACGGTCGCCTTCCACCAGCTTTTGCAGCACCTCGGCGATGAACTGCCGTCCGTAGGGTTCGTCGGCGCGGGAGCGCAGAGATGCCCCTTTGTATATCCAGCTCCCCTCGTAGTCCAGCAGGGCATAGTTCTTGGTCTTCACCGAGATCATGGCGCGGTATCGCCCGTCAAAACTGAGGCGGATACCCGGAGGCAACGTCTCCGCTATCTGCTGTACATATGCCTCTTCCGCTTCCTGTCCCTTGATGCCCTCTGGCGGCTGGAAGTAGACTCCATCGGTATCCACTTCGATCACCTTGCTGCCGGTACGCTCCAGCGCGTCCACCAGCTGCATGGCGATTTTGCGCCCCTCCTCGGTCACCCGTTGTGCCGCATCGAAGTCGTTGAAAGGAAAGTTCGCGCCCAGATAGCCGTAGAAGGAGTTAATCAATACCTTAAAAGAGCCCTGAATGCCATCCCAGTAGGCACGCTGGCGCTGGTCGGTGGCGCGGCGCAGTTCGGCTTTCGCTTCCAGTCGGCGGCGGGTGAGCTCTTCCAGCGCAGGCAGAAACACGCCCAGTCGGTCGGAGGCAGGGGCGATGCGGTGCACCAGCATGATGCTGGGATAGAGGCTTTCTACATCCGCCTTTACCACGCGCGGGATGACTCCGGTACGACGTACCTCCGTGTATCCGCCCGGGAAGTCGCGTGCAGGCTGAGGCCTGGGGATAGCATACCCCGCGTGCACATACGCCCGCACGAAGATAGCGTTAATCTTCTCGCCGCTGCCAGCGGTGGCAACGTGCTGATATGTATCGGGCACCATCTGGGTCTGGTAGAACTCGGTAGGCAACACGATTTCCGCCAGCCGCGCGGTCTCCTGAGCATCCTGCAGGGCGTACTGGCGCACTCTCTCGGGGTTAGACTGCCACTGCTCGCGCAGGTCGGCGCGGTCTACCAGCACACGCTCCTCGTCGGCGATGCCGTAGGCGCGCGCTACCTCTTTCAGCCCGTAACTCTGCAAGTCACCTTTTGCCCAGTCGTAGCGCTGTACTGCGAAGTAGGTGTCCACCACGTGCCGTCCGGGGATGTACACGGGACGATAGGGACGGTTAATCGCGCCGATGGGCAGATTGCGCTCGCTGCCAACGGTCATCAATTGCCCACTGCGTCCCACAGCAAGGGGGATGCCGTGCCGTCGGGCGCGTTCTATGAGATAAGGAAGATCGAAGCCGTACAGATTGTGCCCTTCGATCACGTCGGGATCGCGCTCGCGCATGAGCTGCACGAACCGCCGGAGCATCTGCGCTTCATCGGCATCATCCAGCACCTCGCTCCAGCCCCGATTATCGTGCAGCACGATTAACAGCACGCGATTAGCGGGGTCCTGCGGATTCAGTCCGGCGGTTTCGATATCCACCTGCATCCGGTGCACGTCGTCGAAGCTCATCTCCTTGAACAGCGTGTAGCCCGACAGCATCAGGAACTGGCGTTCGGGGCTGCCGTAAGCGAGAACATCCACGTGCATATCACGCAGGCGCAGGCGGGCACTCTGGCATTCCGTCCACGAGCGGAACTTCGCCATCCAGCAGTAGCCCTCGCCGTCCAGCCGCTCCCACTGCGCGTCGATGTCGGAGTATGGCTGGGTGGTCAGCAGCCACGGCGTAAAGGGTTCGCGCCAGCTGGTGCGTGTGCTGTCCGCTGTGCGTTGGTGCAGGATGGCTTCGGTGTCGGTCATCTCCACCGCTACCAGGCGCGGCGTGGCTTTCCAGCCGAAGAGGATGTCGGCAGCAGAGAGAGAAGGTGTATCCATATCGAACAGGTTCGTCATCGCATGGCTCCTGCACAGGCTAATGGTATTATACCTGAAGGGCAGGTAAAGCAGGGAGTGATGGCGTGGCGGGTTGACAGACTACCGGGCGCGTCAGTATGATAGGGCGGGTGGTCGATATGGAGACACATCGGTTCAGCCTTTCGCCAGAGCAGAAGCAGCTGGTCAAAGCGCAGATTCAGGACGTACTGGTGTCGCGAGAAGAGGTGCTGTTTGCGTACCTGCACGGTTCCTTCTTGCTGGATGTGCCTTTCGAAGATATCGATATTGCCGTGTATCTGCGTGAGGACATGGTCAGTGGTGGAGAGTGGCTAAAGACCGCTTTCCGCCTTGCGGATTCTATCGAGAGGCAGGTGGGGTTGCCCGTGGACGTACAGATTCTAAACACTGCACCGAGGGGGATGCAGTTCACGGCAAGTGCAGGCGATCTGTTGCTCAGTCGCGGTGAGGAGTTTCGATGTAACTACTTGGAGAGGCTCTGGTTGGAGGTCATGGACTTCGATTGTCATGCTCGGCGAATGCTGAAGGAGGCATTGCGAGGATGAAACCAGACTTGCACGTTCTTCAGGCGCGGGCGGTGTCCCTGCGCCAGAACCTGGACAAGGTTCAGCGTCTGGTAGCCCTGCCCGATGAGCAGTTTTGGGGCAACGAACTGCACCTCGACTCGGTGAAGCTGCATCTCATTCAGGCGATAGAGGACGCTGCCAGCATCTGCACACATCTGATAGCGCGGTTAGGCGGGGTTGCTCCTTCTGCATACGCAGAGTGCTTTGCCTCTCTGCATCAGAGAGGCATCCTCGACGCCTCGCTCGCCGAGCGTCTGCAGGCGATGGCACGCTTCAGGAACCTGCTGGTACACCGTTACTGGCAGGTGGACGACCAGCAGGTGTTGCGTATTGCCCGCGAAGAGGTGACCGATTTGCTGGAGTTCCTGCGACAGGTGGGAGAATACCTGGGTGAGACCATCTAGCTTGCTCCACAGGAAACCGACTTGCCTTTGCCGAAGTCCTGACCGGAGGTGAAACAACGATGCCTGTTTACAAGAAACCGCTGCTACGGTTCTCACCTGTGCCTGCGTTTGCCTGAGGGGATAGACTATCGGCTTTGTGCATTGTTCGGCGTGGCGGGAGTGGCAATGAGGGCGGTACGGCGATTCCGGGTGCAACCAGCGCAAAGGGTATGGGTGGCAGGTGTCGGTGTGATTGGGCAGTTTGCGGCTCAAGCAGCACGGGCGTACGGGGCGTATGTAACGGTCACCGACCTTCAGCCGAGGCGTCTGGAAGTGGCAAAAGCCTGCGGGGCACATCGAGTCATCAACGTGCACGAGCAGGGGATGGAACCGCTTCGAGAGGGTGCGCCTTACGACTCCATTATCGACTGTTCGGGCGCGCCCAGCCTGCTACAACAGATTCACGAGATGCGTCTGCTGGCGTACAAAGGGGTCATCGGTCTGGTGGCGGTGCGTTCGCAGACGGAGTTCCCCTGGGCGATGCTGCACGGCACGGAAGCGTCCATTGAGGTGTCCTGCCACTTCAGTCTGGATGACCTGCGGGTGTTGCTGTATTTTGTGCAGCAGGGGACCATCCGCATCGAGCCGGTGGTGTCACACGTGGTGCCGATCGAGCAGGCTCCAGCGGTGTATGAAACCCTGCGCGACCGCCCGGCTGATCTGCTGGGGGTGATTTTTGACTGGACGCAGTCATAGAGGAGGAACAGAATGCCCCTTCGCGTTGCGGGAGCGCAGATACCCGTTACGACGGATGTCGACAGCAACCTGGCTGTCATCCGTCGCGCCATCGCAACCGCTGCGGAGAGAAAAGCGGATGTGCTGTTGACGCCAGAAGGCTCGCTCAGCGGTTACACCCCGTCCTTCGACCAGCAAGCGGTGCAGCAGGCGTTGCAGCAGGTGGTCGCGGAGGCAGTGTCGGCTGGGCTGGCGCTGGCGTTGGGCACGTGCTACGTCGAGGACGATGGGCTGTGCTACAACCAGATTCGCTTCTATGACGAACGGGGACGTTTTCTCGGATTTCATGCCAAGATATTGCGCTGCGGTAGCATGAGCCACCCTCCCATTGGCGAGATTCAGCATTACGCAGTGGCTCCTCTGCGCACATTTGTGCTGCGGGGCGTAACCGTCGGCGGTCTCATCTGCAACGACCTCTGGGCGAACCCAGCCTGCACCCCGATGCCCGACACCCATCTGACGCAACAGCTCGCCGGAATGGGAGCGAAGGTTATCTTCCACGCGGTGAACGGCGGGCGCGATGGATCGGAGTGGTCTCGGGTGGCATGGCGTTATCATGAGTCGAACCTGCGCCTGCGCGCACTGGCAGGCAGAGTGTGGATTGTCACGGTGGATAGCTGCTACCCCTCACACCTGCGTTGTTCCTCTCCGTCCGGTGTGGTCTCGCCGGAGGGGAAGTGGAAAAAGCGGGTAGCTGCACAGGGTGAGCAACTCTTTACCTTTACGCTACCCGTAGATTAAAAGATAAAGCCTGCCGTTTATGCTGGCTTTGGGCGTACCCCCTTGCCTTTTTCGCGCGATTTTGGTATGATGACTGCAGAACACGGCTGCGGCGCAGCCGCCCACTCTATACCGGGTGAGGATTGGACTAACAGTGTTCACGGAAGGTGAATCGCACGTCAAACGCAGCTATCGTCGCTTCATGCAGATGTCCGACAGGGAAATCGTAGAACAGGCTCAAAAGGGCGACGAGCAGGCTGCGGAGTTCCTGCTGTATAAGTATCGCAATCTGGTTCGCACCAAAGTCAAATCGTATTTCCTGTTGGGCGCAGAGCGGGAGGACCTGCTGCAGGTCGGCATGATTGGGCTGTGGCAGGCAATCCTCGATTATCAAACAGACAAGCCCATTTCGTTCCCGGCGTTTGCCAAAGTGTGCATCCAGCGCCATATTATCACCGCCATCAAGGCGGCGACCCGTCAGAAACAGATGCCGCTGAACACCTCCCTTTCGCTGGAGGTGACGGCGGAAGATGAAGACGCAGACTGGAGCCTGGCGGATATGCTACCCGCCGAGCCGAGCAGCGACCCTGAAGAGCGTTTGCTGCGCGCTGAAGACACCCGCCAGCTTCAGCGAACCTTACAGCAGTTGCTGAGCGATTTCGAATGGCGCGTGCTGATGCATTATCACTTTGGCAAATCCTATCGGGAAATCGCCGAGGCGTTGCAATGCAAAACCAAATCGGTGGACAACGCTCTGGCACGCATCAAGCGCAAGGTGGCTGGTCTGCCCCTTGGCAAAGCCGACCTGAGCGAACTCTTCATGAATAACTGAGGCGCGATGACCTTTCAGGATCTACTGCTGAGATTAGAACAGTTCTGGGCGCAGCATGGGTGTCTGATTTTGCAGCCCTATGACGTGGAAGTAGGGGCAGGCACCATGGCGCCGGGCACGGCTCTGCGCAGTCTGGGACCGGAGCCGTGGAACGTGGCGTACGTACAGCCCTCCCGCCGTCCCGCCGACGGACGCTACGGACGCAATCCCATGCGCGTGCAACACTACTACCAGTACCAGGTCATCCTTAAACCATCGCCAGAGAACGTGGTGGACCTGTATCTGGACAGTCTGCGCGCGCTGGATATCAATCCGCTGGAACACGACATCCGCTTTGTGGAGGACGACTGGGAGGCACCAACGCTGGGCGCGTCGGGCGTGGGGTGGGAGGTTTGGCTGGACGGCACAGAAATCACGCAGTTTACCTACTTCCAGCAGATGGGCGGCATCGAGTGTCGACCCGTCTGCGCAGAGATTACCTACGGACCCGAACGGCTGGCGATGTGCCTGCAGGGAAAAAGCAGCTTCTGGGAGCTCGAGTGGGCGCATGGCATCACCTACGGCGAGGTGGACAGGCACGCCGAAATCGAGCATAACTACTATAACTTTGACCATGCCGATGTGGACATGCTCTTCCGACTCTTCGAGATGTTCGAGGCGGAGGGGCATCGTATCGCCGACCTCGGTTACACGCATCCGGCGTTTGATTACGCGCTGAAGTGTTCACACGTGTTCAACCTGCTGGACGCCAGGGGCAGTATTTCGGTCACCGAACGTGCCAGCTATATCAACCGCGTGCGAGCACTCGCTCGAAAATGTTGCGTGCAATATCTCAAGCAGCGTGAGGAGATGGGCTTCCCGCTGCTGAAGGCACAGGAGGCACTGGCTGTCGGATGAAAACGATGCTACTCGCATGGCTGTCTTCTGCCATGCGAGTAGCGGTGGTCAGTGCCCTCGTATTTTTGCTGACAGTAAACTTCGTGGGACAGGGGTTCCGTGTGGATGGGCGATGCATGGAACCCAATTTGCATCATGGGGACCGTGTGCTCACCGAGAAGGTGAGCTACCGATGGCGACAACCCCGACGCGGCGATGTGGTGGTTTTCCGCGTACCCGACGGCACGAACGACCTGATGGTGAAGCGGGTTATCGCGTTGCCCGGTGAGCGCATCAGTATCCGCGACGGTGAGGTGTTCATCAACGGTCGCCCTCTGCCCGAGCCGTACCGGCGCTATGAGATGCACTACTGCATGCGCGAGAAAACGGTGCCAGAGGGCATGTTGTTTGTCATGGGCGATAACCGCGATGTCAGCAACGATAGCCGCGATTGGGGGTTCCTGCCGATGACTCGTATCATCGCGCGAGTGTGGTGCCGATACCAGTTGCCCTTTCGGTTTGAGTTGGTCAAATAGGAAGGCAGGAGGACGGTTTTGGCAGACCTGTTGCTCGAAATCGGGACAGAGGAACTACCGGCCAGCGTGGTGGAGAACGCGCTGGAGCAGCTGCAATCCGCAGTCACGCAACGGCTGCAGGATTCTCGCATCGCGTTTGGTCAGGTGGAGACCTTCGGTACACCGCGCAGACTGATTCTGTTCGTGCATGATGTGGCACCGAGCCAGACCGATGTCGTCCGCGAGGTACGCGGACCCGCCGCAAACATCGCGTTCGATGCACAGGGCAATCCCACCCCCGCTGCACAGGGTTTCGCTCGCAAGCAGGGTGTGGATGTGAAAGACCTCGAGGTGGTACACACGCCGCAGGGCGACTACGTGATGGCAAAGGTGTTTGAACGCGGTAAGCCGACGGTGGAGGTGGCTGCCAGCATCTTTCCCGAAGCCATTCGTTCGATGACCTTCCCCAAGATGATGCGCTGGGGCAGTGGCAACCTGCGTTTCTGCCGCCCGATACGCTGGCTGCTGGCGTTGTATGACGGAGAAGTAGTGCCGTTCGAACTGGACGGCATCCGCAGTGGTAACCGTTCGCGTGGGCATCGATTCCTCGCACCGGAGGAGTTCGAGGTACACAGCCCCGCCGAGCTGCTCCATCAACTGGACGAGCGGTATGTTTTGTATGACCATCGCCGTCGGCGAGAGGTGATTCGTGAGCAGGCAAATCGCCTTGCGGAACAGTCCGGCGGACGCATCCTCTGGGATGATGCCCTGCTGGATGAGGTGACCCATCTGGTGGAGTACCCCACCGCGCTATTGGGGCGATTTGACCCCACCTTCCTGAACCTGCCCGAGCCAATCTTAATTACCGCCATGAAGAAGCATCAGCGTTTCTTCGCGGTGGTGGATGCTGAGGGTAAGCTGCTGCCGTACTTCGTGGCGGTGCGTAACGGCGATGACCGTTATCTGGACATCGTGCGCGAGGGGAACGAGCGCGTACTCACCGCCCGCTTTAACGACGCCCATTTCTTCTACGAGCGCGACCGCCAGCAACCGCTGGAGGCTTTCGTCGGCGAGCTGAATCGGATAGTGTTTCAGGAGAAGCTGGGCACGATGGCGGACAAGACCGCTCGGTTGAAAAGGATGGCGCGGGAGATGGCGGGGCAGGCTGGTGTGGACCCCTCTCTGGCGGAACGCGCGGGAACCTTGTGCAAAGCCGACCTTGCTACCGAGGTGGTGATGGAACTGCCTGCACTGCAGGGCATCATGGGCAGGGAATACGCCTTGCTGTCGGGCGAGGATAGTGCCGTCGCTCAGGCGATTGCCGAACATTACATGCCCCGCTTCGCCGGGGACAGCCTTCCCGAAAGCACGCTGGGGCGGCTGATCGCCGTGTGTGACCGGGTGGATACACTGGTGGGCTACGTGGGAGCGTTGGGAATTGTGCCCACCGGCTCGGGTGACCCGTTTGGCTTGCGACGAGCCGCGCAGGGTGTGGTGCAGATACTGGCAACGGTGGAGGGGATGCCGCGCCTCTGGACGCTGGTGGCTTCGGCGGTAAGTGCCTACGCACAGCAGGGCATCGATGTGAGCGAGGAAGGGTTGCGCCAGCTGGCGCAGATGTTCACACAGCGAATCGAGGCTCTGCTGGAAGACGAAGGTGTTCGTTATGACGTGGCGCAGGCGGTGCTGGCGGAAGATCGCGCTGAGCCTTACATGGCGCGATGCAATGCGCGGCTGTTAAACGCACTGCCGATGGAGCGGCTGACGCCGGTGGCTCTGGCGGCAACGCGCGTGCGGAATATCCTGAAATCGGGGGAGGCAACCAGGCTCGTGCCTGCTGCTGCGTGGCGGTCGCCTTCCGAATGGCTATCGCAGGTGCAGCCTGCCCTGTTCCAGCACGAGGAAGAGCGCGTCCTGCATGATAAAACCGCATCACTTCAGGAGAGGATTGCCGAAGCGGTGGGGCGGTTCGACAGCGAAGAGACCTTCTCTCTACTGGAGACATTGACCGAGCCGGTCAACCGATTCTTCGACGCCGTGCTGGTGATGGCGCCTGACGAGGCGATTCGACGCAACCGTTTGCTGTTGCTGGCTGGCGTGGATGCTCTCTACCGCATCATCGGCGATTTCAGTAAGCTGGTGGTATAGTAGGACATTTGCCTATCACACACCATCTGGAGGGCGAGGCTCCCGCCGAGCCGTCCATCCTTTCCCCGTCCACGAGCAGGTCAGGTGGGGGTCGGCTCAACCGGAGGATGCCCTCGAGGCACGCAATCTGAAGTTTGCGGCTACACAAAGCTCCCGCCGAGCTTTAAACCCCTCCCGGTCCACGGGGAGGTCGGATGGGGGTCGGCTCAACCGGAGGTTCGCCCGTCCAATGGTGGCCGCGGAAGAGCGAACCTCCAGAAGACAGGTCTTAACAGGCGGCTGTATCACACAGACTTATGGAGCGTCCTGAGTGCACCAGCCCCACTGGTCCTGCTTGGCAAATCCCCACAGTTCGTCGCGGCAAACACTGGGCCCGGGCTCCTGATTACACCAGCGGGTGTACGCGCCGGAAGTCACACAGTACTGCTTAAGCGCGTTGCCGTTGATATTGGCTCCAGTGCAGCCCGACAGCTTTGCCGTAAAGGTCTTGGCATGTCCGTCCGCGTAGCAGGCATTCACGATGTCGTTGTGGCGAGCCTGTACCGGCGAGTCAAACAGCCCAAAGCCACAGTTGCCGGGCAGCGCGAGGTTGCCGTCCGACGCCAGAGCCGTTTCCGCCGGGAACTCGATGGAGGCAATTGCCGCGCCGATGTTGGTCAGCGCATAGTTGAAGTTGTAGCTTGCCCATGTAAAGGCGCCGCATTCTCCACCGGGCACCCCGAGGCTCCTGAAACCGGCGTCGATGTCCATCGCTTTAGGCTCGGATGGGCACTGGTAAATCTGCCGGTTTTTGACGTAGGGCTCTATGGCAGCCAGGAATGTAAAGTAGCAGGGTTGCCCCGCCGCGTTTACCGACTGGTAGTAGCTCAGGGGGAACCGCTCATCGTAGTCCTGAACATACATCATAGAAGCAGTTCCCATCTGCTTCATGTTGCTCAGGCAGCTGGTTTGTCTGGCTTTCTCCCGTGCCCGTGCAAAGACGGGAAACAGAATGGCCGCCAGTATCGCGATAATCGCGATAACAACGAGCAACTCAATCAAGGTGAACGCACGTTTCATGTTCACGAACCTCCTTTTACTTGGTGTAGACAAGGTTATACGAGTAACCGCCGTATTCATTTTATAACAGGCGTGCGAGAGTTGTCAAGAGTTCTCAGAAGGTGCCCGATAAATGGATTTTCCCCGGCAACTGGAAGTTGCGGGCGACCCAAAACAAAGCCTCCTGCCGAGGCTGCAAACCTGCGGGTGCAGGTCTTGTCCCTGCGTTGCCCGCGACTTTCAGTCGCTGAGGCAACTCTTGAGACGGTTTTTCTACCGCCCCCAGAGTTCCTGAACACGTTGCTGGCGGTACCTGTTGTTGTGCCTCACCGCGAGGTTGCTCTGGGCGGCGTCGCAGCGAGCAGCGGGACCGGCTTGAACCTGCTCCGCAGAACCGGCTGCGAGTCAACCCCAAGCCAGTCTTCAAGTACTGCTGCGTATACCGAGCGGAAATCGATATGGTGTCGCAAGTCGCCGTCCTGCAGGTCGCGCAGGCTGGGATGCTCGCCGATGATGCCGGACTGCAACCCCTTGCCCACGATGAACACGGGTGCCGCCGCGCCGTGGTCGGTGCCCTGGCTGCCGTTTTCCGCCACGCGCCTGCCGAACTCCGAGAACACCAACACCAGCATGTTGTCTGCTTTGCCCATCGCCTCGACGTCGTTCCAGAAGGCAGTCAGCCCTTCCGACACCCCCTGCAGGAGACTTGCGTGTCGCTGTGCCTGCTGAGCGTGAGTGTCGAAACCACCGGTGGAGCAGTAATACACGCGGATGTTCAGGTTGGAGGCGATTAGCTGGGCAATCTGCTGTAGTGCCTGCGCCAACGGCGTTTGCGGGTAAGCGACCGGAGAGCGGTATTGGTTCATTTTCGCCGCCACCATCTGCGCGGCGTCCAGAGCCTCCAGCGCTTCTTTGCCGACGGTGCGAAGGCGTTCGTCGCGCAGTGTGTACAACGCCCGCAGCGACTCTGCGTTCTCACCAATCAGCAACCGGAAGTCATCGAGACTCCCAACGCAGGGCACCCGGATACGGTTCCCTACCATTGCCGCAGGCATTTCGCGTCCCAGCACCAGGCCAATGACCGGGTTGCGCACCGAATCGGGCAACATGTCCAGATATCGGCCCAGCCAGCCGGTGCCTTCCACCGAGTCGGGCGTGGCGGTCTGCCAGATTTCCATCGAGCGAAAGTGCGAGCGGTTGGGATTCGGATAGCCGACTCCCTGAATAATGGCGAAGTGTCCTGCGTCGTACAGGGTTTTCACCTTGGCCAGTGAGGGATGCAGTCCCAGACGCTCGTTGAGGGGTATCACGGCGTTCTCTGGCACCGCTAGCGTTGGGCGCATCTGCCGGTAGAGCGATTCGGTATAAGGGATGACGGTGTTGAGCCCGTCGTTGCCTCCGCTCAGCTGCACGACCACCAGGATGCGGTCATTGGCGGGGCGATTGCCTTTTTGCGTGGCTTGCAGGTCCTCAGCAGCGAGACGTGAAAGCCAGCCCGGTGCGGCAACACCGAGCGCGATGAAGGTCGCGCTCTTGCGCAGGAACGCCCTTCGAGTCAACGGTGGTAACATACTCTTTCCTCCTTACATGAACTGATAGTCCGCGCTGGCGCAGGTAAGACGCAGCATGGTTGAAAGCTTCGAACCCCTGTCTGCAGGGGTTTTCTGCACCGTTCTTAAAATCGCGCGGCGCGTCTCGCCGCTGAGGCTGACGTCCAGTAGTGCGCTGAGCCGTTCCAGCAGCTGCTCGTCGCTGAGCTCCTCAAAGCGCGTCTGCAGGGCAGGCAAAACCGCCCGTCCCAGTGTGCCGGGGTTCGCAAGGTTCTCGGCGAAGCGTAACCGTTCGGTCATGGTGGCAGAGGTAATCCACGCCTTGCCCCAGTCCCACCCTTTCACCGAGGGCGGATAAAACAGGCTCATGCCCATCCGTTGCATGGCGATGTCTGCCCCACGCAGCAAGGCGAGCACCGCGGGAGTAACCGTCTGTGCCTGCAGTGCCAGCGTCACCTGTTGCCCGATCCCCACGCAGCGCAGTGTGCCTATCACATAGTCCACCGGGCTTTTGACCATCGTGCGCACCGCTTTTGGGGAGATGAACGCTTCCGAAAGCAGGATTTGGCGTACCACAGCCCCTACCTGATAGCCGCTGTCGAAGTAGGTACGCACCAACGCTCGCAACACAGCGGGTTCGGGTTGCTCGTAGGCGAAGAAACGAAACAGTTTGGCACACAGCAGCTCCGCCGTTTTGGGATGGCGCACCAGAATATCGATAATGTCAGTTCCGTTCAGGTTGCCGCGCTGTCCGAGGAACTGCTTCTCGCCGTCATCGTGAAGGGCTGGCACGAACTGAAAACCGACCCGAGGGCGCAGCGTCCAGCCAGTGAAGGCGCGAGCGGCTTCTTTGACATCCTGCTCGGTGTAGTTGCCAATGCCTAAAGTAAACAGCTCCAGCAGCTCACGTGCGTAGTTTTCATTGGGTTTGCCTTTGCGGTTGAGATAGTTGTCCAGCCAAAGTTGCATTGCTGGGTCGCGCGACACCGCCAGCAACATCTCACGGAAGCTGCCCAGCGCGAGGCGGCGAAAGGTCTCGTTCTGCGCCAGCATCAGCTCGGCTCTGTTGACCTTGGACGCCGAGGTCGCGAAGTGGTTGTGCCAGAACAGCACCATCCGCTCTTGCAGGGGGCGACGGGTGCTGAGCAACCGGGCGACCCACCACGCCTTCACGTGCGGCATCCGAAGCTGCGGCGCGTCTCCCCGAATCTGTGCCAGCAAGCCGGAGTAGTCTTCGGGTACTTTGTCATACGACAGCAGGGCATCGACCGCGCCGCGATAACCCAGACGCTCGTAATAATCCAGTTCTGCCTCACTGGCGCCAAGTCCAGCCCGCCGCAGCAGGTGCGCGATACGTTCCCGTTCGGTCATCGGTCTTTCCTCGTCCATAGCACGGTACATGTTCAGACGCAAAAGGTGTAGAAAGGTTCAACGGAGAGATGGAGGCAGAGTGGATGCGGTTCAGGGCATCACCGGCAGTTGGCGATACGCTTCTAAAGGAATCGCTAGTGAGCGCTCATGTAGACAGACGTCTCTATCCCCTGGTTTCGTCTCACCGCGGTCTGGTCAGGAAATCCGTCTGTTGCGGCTTGCGCCGCAGGTGCCATCCCGTGTCGAACACCACTTCCGGCAGTTCGGGGTTCTTGGCGTCTGCCCGGGCTTCACCAACGCGGCGCGAGGATGTTCCGATGTAAGACTCATAGATGATGATGTGCGGACTTTCCCCGAACAAAGTGCGGATTTCCCGCCAGACCTGGTGGGCAATGAGTGCTTTGTCCCAAGTGGGAATGGTAGCGGCGCATTCCAGATAGAAAGTGCCTCGTTCGTCCACACGCAGGGTCACCGGCATGTCCTTGCCGTGGTAGCGGTTGCGCAACAGGCGTCCATACTGTCTTTTCTGCTCGATCAACGGAGCTTGTGTGTCCAACTGTTGCCTTATCTGCACGGTGGTTGGTTGCCACGAGGCGATGTCCGATAGGTCAGGCATTGTTTGATTCGCCGCGGGGTCATACGTTGCCAGCTTGAATAGTGCGATACCTCCCGCGAACACCAGAATGAGCACGATGATGGTCAGACGATTCATTTTGCAACTCCCCAATACAGCCTGTCAGCGCGGCGTTCGTTGTGACAATGGTACCTGTTTGCCCCGCAAGAGTTCAACCACGCAGGGGGTGTTCGGCAGACCTGCCGAACACCTCGCAGAGCAAGGCTCCTGCCAAGCCGTTGCTGTGCCATTGCCATGCTACGTAAGGAACCGGCGGTGTTCGGGAATTGGATTGCCTCCGTAACCAGACTCTGCGGTTCACCCGAAGCAGAGCCTTCGTCCGGCGCAGTGAAAAAATCGATCGAATGCCCTCTGCAGGACTTGACAGAACTTTGCACAAACCCTATAATGAAAATACCATAGGCAAGATGAAGGAAAAACCTTACGGTAATTGCGCCATGTCTTCCGTGAAGTGGAAACAGATTGCCCACGATATCCGCGCCCGGATTGAGTGTGGAGAGTTGCCTCCGGGGACGCCGCTGCCGTCAGAGAGCGAACTTGCCGAGCAGTACGGCGTGTGCCGGGTAACGGCGCACCGGGCGATGTCCGAGCTGCAAAGGCTGGGGCTGGTCATGCGCAAGCGCAAGGTGGGTACGTTTGTTGCGGAGCCGCCGCCCGCAAAGCCCGTTTTGGTAGCAGCGGTGTTTCCTTTCATGCACGACTACCCGCAGGTCGAGTACCTTCGTGGCATTCGCAGTGCACTTCCCGACCATTACAACCTGTTGCTCTGCGAGACCCGCAACGACCCTCACCTTGAGGCGCAGTACCTTCGTCGGATGCACCATGAAGCGGACGGCATTATTTGTTACCCAACCTGTGACCCTAAGAATAAGTCTCTCCTGCACCGCATTCTGGACACCGGCAAGCCGGTGGTGTGTGTGGACCGTCATCCACAGGGGATACCATGTGATGTGGTGATGACGGACAATTACCAGTCTGCACTGACAGGCTTGCACTATCTGGCTGAGAACGGGCATCGCGCTATCGCTCATTTCACCGATAACGCCCTCTATGTCTCTTCGATTCGCGAACGGTACGAGGCGTACCTGCAGGTGATGCGGGAGCTGGGGTGGGACGATGTCCAGCCGCTGGTGCGTCTTTTCCCCATGCACGAGAGCGTCAAGCTGGATTATCTGGCGCAGGCGGTGCATGATGCATTGTTTACACTGATGCATCAGCCCAACCCGATTAGCGCCGTGTTCTGCCTGCACGATTACTACATGGTGGCAGTGCTGGAAGCGTGTGACCGGATAGGCATCTCGGTTCCTGAGGATTTGGAGGTGCTCAGCTTTGCGGACGCTCCTCCACTGATGACCAGGGTCACTCGCTCCGTACACCGTCTCGTGCAGCAGGTATATGAGATGGGGCGTACCGCCGCCATTCGCTTGCAACGTCGCATCAATGGGGAGGTGGTGCCATCGGAGGTAATAACGACTCTGGCAAGCTTCTACCCCGCGGAGCGCAATGCGCAGGGGGGAAGAAAAGTGGTTTCTCAAACACTATCCTATGACAAGGAGGAAAAGCCATGAAAAACCGCGCTTTCACCCTGATCGAGCTGCTGGTGGTCATCGCGATTATCGCGATACTGGCAGCTATTCTGTTCCCGGTGTTCGCCCGCGCCCGTGAGCAGGCGCGCAAGACCAGCTGCCTGAGCAATATGAAGCAGATTGGTCTGGGCATCGGCATGTACGTGCAGGACTACGACGAGAAGTACTTCTCGTGGAGCAGCGAGTGCGCGCACACGCCGGACTGTAACGGCGACATCGTGATGGCCTTCACGCGGTGGGCGGTGCTGGTACAGCCCTACGTGAAGAACGCACAGATTTTCATCTGCCCATCCTACCCAGATAACTTCTGGAAGTGGGGCGGCTGGCCCGCCAACGGCTGCCCGGACCTGTGGCCGGTGCAGGGGTTCAGGGGGCTGTCGTACGACTTCAAACTGGGCTTGGCGACCGGTTCGCGGTGTGGCGTCAAGCTCGCCAGCATTGACAAGCCGGGCGCAGACCATCGTCTCCTATGAGAACAGCCCCATCCACGCGGAGAAGAGCGTGCCTTTCTGGTCGTGTACCGACCCAGTTGCCTTCACGCGCATGGCGTTCAACGCCGTCTTCGCGGACGGACATGCCCGCTACATCATGGCGGGTAACCACCGGTTCGTCAAGTTCCGCACGTGGGAAAGGGGTTACCCCTGTCCCAACTTTGATCCTCACTGGTACGTCCGTGACGATGGGAATAACACCTGGAACCCCAGCGAGGGCTGGGACATCGACTGATGAACGGCAAGGGCAGGCGGCTATCGCCTGCCCGCCCGAACCCTACTTAAGGAGGCAGAGATGGAGGACAAGGGCAAGCGCACGATGATGGGCATCATTGCCGTCGTCATCATCGTGATTGCGCTGGTGGTGATTGGTTTGCAATGGGGCAAACAGCAGAAAGAGAAACAGCAGGTCTTGCCGACCGAGCGCCCCTCATGGTTTGGAGGTGGGGCAGGGGCACCGACCGGCGCTCCCGCACCTCAGACATCCGGGCAGTAGCGCGTGTTGGAGCAGAACCGGGCGGGGCATCTCCCGCCCGGACAAAGGAGTAAGTGGTAGTCGCTAAAAATCGCCACCACTGACATCACCTCCAAAATCTCCACCCACGTCGAAATCGGCGAAGTCTCCTCCACCTGCGTCGACATCGCCTGCGTCGAAGCCACCGAACAGACTGTCAAAGAAGTCTCCTCCTCCTGCGTCGGTATCGCTTGTTTCACTCCCTCCGAAGGTGCCGTCGAAGAAATCGCCGCCGCCAGCGTCCGCGTCCGGGTTATCTCCTCCCACGTTCACGGGTTGATGTTCATGGATAATAACGGGTGCCGGGTGGGACAGGATACTGCCCAGCAGAAGCAGGCTCACCCAGTCCATTCCCGGGTAGGGTCTGCCGTAATCGCGGTAGGGGTCATAGTCCGGGTTCTCGTACCATGGGCGCATACGGTCCCCGTCGCGGAACACGCGCATCGCCGGGGTTTCACCACGCCGCAGCTGCGCCGCGCACTCCTCGCACGCCCATACCTTTCGCGTCTGCTCGCCGACGGTCACCTCTACCGGCTGCAGTTCGCTGAGCGTGGGTGGTTTTGAGCAGAAGAAGCAGGCGTAGGTTCGGTCGTTGGGGCGGATGGATACAGATGCCTCTGGGGCAACAGATTCTTCGGGTTCTTCCTCGACCTGGATACTGGTGTCGCCTCCTGCACGCAGGATGTATTTCTTCGCCTTCTCTACGCTCATCTGCGCTTTGTCCAGCAGGTGCTCTGCTCGCCACAGGTCTTCCGGTCGCTTTGCGTTTTCCATTATCTCCACCGCTTTTGCCTGCAGTTCGGCGGCTCGCTGGCGGTGTTCACGGGCGCGTGTGGCATCTTCCCCCTCCGGTAGCACGTCGATGTAGCCATCCAGGTACTCGATGCCCTCCAGCACCTGCGTGCGCAGACCCTGCAGCCGTGCTTTCAGTCTGGCTACCTCTCGCGCCCTTCGGCGAATCACCCAGGCGACACCACCCACCACGAGAACGGCGGGAACGCCAATCAGTGCTATCGCTCCCACTGTAGAACTGCGTCGCTCGGCAGTGTAGTGGTCACGCAGAGCACGGGCTAGCTGCTCCAGCCCCTGCGTGTAGCCCTGACTTGCGAACACGGTGCGATACCGTTGGAATATCTGTGTTGCCTGCTCATTGGGTATCACATCGCTGCTGATAGAGACACCGCCGTACAGCCCGAGAGCCTGGGGCACCAGAACGACCACTGCCCCTTCCTGGATGTTCAGGGTGTTACGCAGGGCGTAAGCCAGTTTGTTGCGTGATTGCCTGTCGCGGAGCGGAACCACCACGAACTTCACTGTGAACGGGCGCAGCTGCTGCGCGACCTGCTGTAGTTGCGCCTTGTCCACCACACCAGCCAGCTCTGGAGCCACGTAGACATCCCCCTGTATGAGCGCATCTACCAGAGGGTTCTCCGCCCGTGTGGAGGTTTGCGCAAGCACTGGCACGGCAATCAGGCAAAGCAGTACTATCGTCAACGTGCGCATTGTGGCTTTCTCCTTCTGTGCAGTCTCGCGACGGCTGTCGTGCACTCTCCTGACTCATTATGACATACCCGGAGCGCGTGGAGTTGCGGCAAATAAAAAAACTGGCGCGCCCGGAGGGACTCGAACCCCCAACCCTCAGATCCGAAGTCTGATGCTCTATCCATTGAGCTACGGGCGCGCTCTGCATATATTATCCCACAAAAGTCACCGAATCGCAAGTAGCCACAGGACAGGATTCTCAATCTACAGGGCGAACAGGATGGCGACCGAACTCTGGAGGCGAAAGGATGCGCGCCGGTAATCGATTCGAAGGACAATACTTCTCAGGTGGGGGAGATGCAGAGTATCTGCATCTGCTGGACATTGCCCGTCGGATGTTTGACCCCGACCCCGAGTTCCAGAACCTGCCGATGCTGTATACCCCGCAATGGAACGGTTTCGTGGAGGGCCCCACGTGGAACGCCTGGTGGATACAGAACAGCTACGGAACGACCTACTGTGCGTTGCCGTTCCTGCTGGAGCCATACGTCACCTTCCTGCAGAACGCACAGGACCTGTGGTTCGACCAGATGGGCGATGGTAAGACCGTGCGTCCCTTCCAGATGGGCGAACGCCGTTTCGACTGGGTTCCACCGGACGGTTGCCTGTGTGACGCTGCTGCGCCGGGCTGGTTTGTGGCAAAGCAGGGGGATGGACGAGTGGACATCCACGATTGGGGCATGGAGTTTACGGCGGCTGGACTGTTGATGCAGGCGGAGCTGCTGTTAATCGGTCGTGACCCCGAAGCCCTCGCCCGTTACCTGCCCAAACTGGAGCGGTGCGCGGAGTTCGTCGAGAGCAGACGTGACCCGACAAACAATCTCTTCCTTGCCGGACCGGCTGGCAATCTGCTTGCTCCCAGTTACGCCGGCTGGAAGCGTCCCGATGGCACGTACGGCATGGCGTACCTCGCCGGGCTGTCTATCACTTACATTGCCGCGCTGGACAGGCTTATCGAGCTGGAGAAGCTGGCGGGCGATGCCCGTAAGGCACGGCTGTACGCGGGGCGCCGTGAACGAGCGCGTAAAGGATTAACGCTGCTCACCACGGAGGAGGGCTACTTCATCAAATCGCTGGACCCCGACGGCACCAGACACGGCGTGTATGGCGCACCGAAGCATGGCTACTTCGAGTCCTCGCCGAACCACGATGCGATATGCTTCCGCGTCGTGGATGATGCGCAGGCGCAGCGCATCTACGCCATGATCGCCTCTATCCCCGGTTTGCGCCCCTACGATTTCATCATCCCGAACTATCCCTCACTGGACGACATGTACACAGAGCCAGAGGGCTTGTGGGCTTTTGGTACGTGGGTGAACGGCGGGCACTGGTCGACCTGTGAAGCGCGCATGATCATGGCATACTATCGACTGGGCCAGCACGAGGACGCTCGCCGTTCCATGAAGCGGCTGCTGGATTTTGCCCGCCGGTTTCGCTTGGACAACCCGCTGGTGAAGTTTGGAAGTGATGTATATCAGCCCGCAGAGCCCATCAATGTTACTTATGATGCCTTTGGTCCGCCTGCCGCGATGGTGCGCGGCTTGTTCGAGTATCTCTACCGCGCCGACGGGTTGACGCTGATACCGCACATACCGGCGGGCGTGACCGAACTGCATCAGCGTTTCCCTGTGCGGTTTGGCAAAAAGCGGTTGTATCTGTCCACGATGGGGCAAGGGCGTATACGCAGGGTACTGGTCAACGGCAAGGACTGGCAGTGGCATGATGAGGGGTCCGTATTTCTGCCCGAAGACCGCACCCCGGAGGTAGCCAAGATACAGATAGTGCTGGGCGATGCGAAACCTGCGCGGGTACCGGTTCCCACCGCGCCCATGTCTGCGCCAGCGGTGCTGAACGAGTTTGCGAAGACATCTGCGCCGGCACCGCTGGCGTCGTTGAAAGAAAGGATATCCACCTTTGCCCGTTTACTGCAGCGATTGGATCAGGCAGGACTGGCTCAGACATACGAAGCAGCTCATGCCCAGCTGATATTGAGGCAGTGGTTAACGATAATGAAACGCGCGGAGCTGCAGAGCACGGGCAAACTGGCGCAGTTACCCGAGCCGTCACAAACGGCTGCCGATAAAAGCTATGTGGAGACCCTCACGAAGTTATGCGAAGGTCTGGAGAAAGTGGTGGACGGCTACGCCGATTCGCGCCTTGCCGAAAAGCGCCGCATCCACGAGATATGGCGGTTGGCAAAGGGAAGGTAGCAGTACAGTATGTAGCCGCAGGCTTTAGCCTGCGTTTTTGGAGGGCGAACCTCCTGGTGAGTTGCTCCCCGCGGGCACGGAGGAGCCTTACGGCTCGGCGGAAGCTTCGCCCTCCATCGGTTACTTCCTGATATGCTTGCGCTTGGCGCGGTCGATGCCCGCGTCGCGCTTCTTCTCGTCCAGATGCCACATTCCACCACGCAGGTAGAACGCTTGGAACGCGCTGAGTACGGAAGCCACCCTTCTGCGCTTGGTACGTCGGATGACGTTGACCTCGCTGAGGATGCTCAGGAACTCCATGCCTCCGCGGTGTGTACCCAAAATCTCGCAGATGATGTCGAAGGTGGAGTAGGTCTGATCCATGCGTGTGCTCATGTCCAACAGCTCTTCGTAGCGCGCACGGCTGATATGCACGCGCTGGTCCAGCGTGTCCTCCCAACGCACCTTGAAGACGAACGGGTCCTCCGTACGGGTGAGGGTAAACACCAGCCCTGATACCGCGTCGCGGGTGGCATACCAGTCCAGCAAGCCGTAGATGAGCCTCTCGTTCTGGTTTACATACACATCGGTATAGCGTTCGCCGGTCGCCTCGTCGATAAACGTCACCTGCTGGAACTTCGGCTCGCTCAAGAAGAAACCGGCAGGTATCTGGCATAGCGGGAAGGTGCCAATCTCCTTGTGGCGCGCTTTGACCACGCACTGCACGCTCTCAGGTACCGGGAAGATGGTGAACTCGCCCTCTTCGTCGCCCACATCCTGTGCTACTGGGTCCTGAATATCAGAGCGCAGTGTACCGGACAGCCCCTCGTCCTCTAAGTCGAACTCCAGAGGTTCGCCTTCCTCGGTGTAGAATTGCACCTCCGGGAAGGACAGGCTCTCGGGTACCTGGAAGAGGTAAGGAGGCAAATTCTGGGGATTCACAAACCGCGTACCGCCCAACCATAACACCCGCTCATCCTGCTTGAGGGACTGGATGATGGTTTGCAGGTCGTTGGCGTATGTGGGGTCGCCGGGTGTAAGGTCAAAGAACCGCCTCGCCAGTTCGTCTGCCGTAACCACCTTGGGGGACTGCAGCACGTGCTGCACCATCCCTTCCACGTACTCGACCGATAGCACCAGAGGCTCTGCCATCAACTGTGCCAGGACGCCTGCCATCTGCTTGGCTTGCGGGCGTATCGCATCCACCCACTGGGGCACCCACTCTGCCAGCGCCCAGTGGGTCACAGGTTCCAGCGCCTCGTTCTCCTGAAGGGGAAGTGCAACCAGCCCTTCCGCGTCTACCAGACTCTGGTAAGCCCTGACCGGGTCGAAAGTTTCAGGTTGCCGATACCACTGCAGGAAAGCCACGAAGCGCGCTGACAGTGGAGTACCTGCCGTGCGCAACAGGGCAATCACCGACTCCGGGGAGCCGTCAAACTTCGGGTGCTTTCGCAGCAGTTTTTGCGCCTCGGCGAGGTCCACGTAGTTGTAGAAAGCAACGTCTTCCGGGGTGCTGTAGTCGGTGCGCAGTAGCCACTCGCGCAAGCCGATTCGGTTGTCCGGCAGGCGGAAAAAGTGCTCGGCGGACAGGCGGTATACCATCATCGCCATTGCCTCCGGCGTGCGGTGATACACGTCGGCAAGCAAATAGGCGAGCGACTCCAGAGCGACCGGACGTCCTACATGACGCAGGACCCGCTCTATCAGCGCGTATACAGGGCGTGTTGGGTCTTCGTAACGCATGGAAAGCGTCCATCGCCGTTCACTGGAGATAAACAGCTCCGAGTTAGCCCCCAGCGTGTAGCGCAGCAGGTCCATATCCAGAGAGGGCAGGCTACAGGCTTCCTGCAGCTCCGACATCTTTGCCGGCTCCCTGAAACGCAATAGCGCGTTTGCCACACTGGCGCGCAGAAGCGTCTGAGCAAGTGTCTCTACATCGGGTACGGTAACCGATTTACTCACGGTGAAACCTCCTCCTTATGCCCGGCAGAAACGGGCAGGTTAGCATTGCTTTCGGCTATCAGGTCGTATGCGGTCGCATCCGTCACGGTAACCTTCACAAACGTGCCCGGTTGCAGGTTTTTTCCCCGCACCAGCACCACACCGTCCACCTCGGGGGCGTCCCGGAACGAGCGGGCTATCCACAGATTGTTCTGGGCAGGATGCGCCGCTTCTACCAGCACCTCTATTTCGCGTCCAACCCACGCCCGGTTGCGCATCAGCGAGATGCGTTGCTGCAGGCGCATCAGGCGGTCGTAGCGCGTCTGTGCGACACGTTGAGGCACACGGTTGGGCAGCTTTTCGGCGGGTGTACCGTCTTCAGGCGAGAAGATGAAGGCACCCGCTCTGTCCATCTGCACCTCTTCCAGAAACGAGAGCAGATTTGCAAAATGCATGTCTGTCTCGCCCGGAAAGCCCACGATGAAGGTGCTGCGTACCGTCATGTCGGGGTGCGCCTCCCGCAGCCGGCGTATCAGCGCGACATACTTCTCTCTGCCGACGGGGCGCATCATTGCGCGCAGAATCTCGTCGTCGGCGTGCTGTAACGGCAGGTCTACGTAGGGAAGCACGCCCGGCGTATTCGCCAGCACCTCAATAAACGCATCGGTAACCCGCGAGGGATAGCAGTACAGCACACGAATCCACCGGAAGGCTTCCATCGCGGACAGCTCACGCAGCAGGTGGGGCAGCATCTGCTTGCCGTAGAGGTCGAGGCCGTACTGGGTGCTATCCTGCGCGATGAGGTTGACCTCCTTCACCCCTCGAGCCGCCAGGTCCTCCGCCTCAGCCAGAACACGCTCCAGCGGCTTGCTCACGTGTCCGCCACGGAAGGCGGGAATGGCGCAGAAGGTGCATTTGTGGTCGCAACCTTCGGAAATCTTGAGGTATGCGCTCCAGGGGGCAGTGGACAGCACCCTGGTGCCCGTTTTCGCCCAGCGGTGCTGCGGTGGGGTCTGTTCTATGAAAAGCTCTGTGCGTCCCAGCGCCTGCTCCACCACTTCGTGAATACGCGCCATTTGTCCTACACCAATCAGCGCGTCGACTTCGGGCACCTGTTCCAGCAGCTTTTGTCCGTAGCGTTGCGACAGACACCCGGCAACAATCACCTTTGCTCCGCGGCGACGCTTCCAGCGCATCGCATCACGGATGGCAGAAAGGGACTCTTCCTTTGCGCTGGCGATGAAGCCGCAGGTGTTGACGATGATGGCGTCGGCGCGGGATGGGTCGGCGGTGAGGGTATACCCGTGCTCCGCCAGCACACCCAGCATCTCCTCCGCATCGACCACGTTTTTAGCGCAGCCGAGGTTCACGATGGCTACCGAAGCGGATTTTCCGTTGGAACGCTCCATGCCCATGCTTTCCTCACAAAAAGAGCGCACTTGCGTGCGCACATTAGTATACCATGTGAAGGATGGTCAGGTCAAAGACGGTAAGCCGGGCAAGGCTTACTCGCTTCGCACTCGCTTCAACACCCGATCCAGCTTCTGCAGGAACAGGTGGATGTCTTCTATCGTCACGCTGAGACTGGGGCGCAGGCGGATGGTATCGGTTCCTGCACCGAGCAACAGCACGTCTTCCTCCTGCAAGGCAATGTCCAGCAGCCTCTGGCGATGTTCAGGCTGGCGTACACTGAACCCCTGATATAACCCCAGTCCACGCACGTTGTAGATGAGGTCGGGGTAGCGCTGCGCCAGAGTGTTTAACCCCTCCACCAGCACCGCCGCCTTTTCGGGAACCTGCTCAATCAGCCGTTCCTCGCGCACAATCTTCATCTCCTGCACAAAGCGCACCATATCCGCCAGTGTGCCTCCCCATGTCGAATCCAGCACGCCCCTGTCTTCCATCGGATACAGCATATATACCACGCCGTTGCCCAGCTTCTTCGCGGTCGCCACCGCTTGTGGGGGGTAGGGGAGGTCGAATTGGTCGCAGGCGAAGAAGGTGCCCGTCTGTCCTCCTGCGGTTTGTACCTCGTCGAATCCCAGGTATACGTCGTATTGATGTGCCAGCTCGCTCAGGCCACGGAAGAACTCCGGGAGTGCGACGCGGTGTCCGCCCGCGCCTTGCAACGGCTCCACGATGATGCCCACCACCTCCCCCTGGTACCGCTGCAGGAAGTCTTCCACAATCTCGAGACTGCGTTGCGTGCGCGCACGGTTCTCCGATTCGGGTAGCGAGGTGTCGATCGCGGGGAAGGGCACCTGGATGTTGCCCGGAATGAAGCCGTGGAAGTCCTTGGTGACGATGGGGTCGTGCGCCACCTGCGTCACGTTCAGCGCGAACACGGTGCGTCCATGGAACGCTTGGTCAAAATAGATGAAACGGCGCGGATTGGGTATCCTCCCTTTGCGCAGCAGTTTGTGATGGTGCAGGTTGATGAGGTACTTCATCATGTTTTCCACGGCTTCCGCGCCGGAGTTGACCACATATACCTCGAGGCGTGGGTTGCGCATACACTGTGGAGCCAGCTCATGGAGCAGGCGATAGTACTCCAGGCATTCCGGGGTGAGGAAGTCGGGATTAGCCACCTTGTTGTTCGCCGCACGGGCAAGCTTCTTCAGGTATTCAGGTTCATAAAGGCGCGGGTGGTTATGCCCGATGAGCTTGGAAGCGTAGTAGCCCGCCCAGTCGAACACGCGCTGTCCGTCGACCGTTGCCAGCCACATGCCTTCGCTGTGCTCCAAATCTACTACGAACGGCTTTGGCGTGGCGATAACATAGTGCGACAGCTCTTCCAGCATCTGCTGGCTCATCTTACCGGGGTACTTTGGCATATCGGCAGCCTCTCAAAGGATAAGTTCCATGTATATCATATCACACTCGCCGCGCTGACAAAGAAGCGGTGGAGGTAGAACGGGTTCGTCATCGTCTCGCAATGGCAGTAGGGGGGCGACGACGAACACAAGCAGGCAGGAAATGCCCCTTCCCTACCGAACAGATACTCAGTTTCTCCCGTGAGGTGGACGTATGTGGTGGCAGGGATGTTTGGTGGTATTAATCGTGTTGGTAGGTGTTGGCGCGGTGTACGCGGATGTCCCCGAGGATTTTCCCCGCTTCGTGGTGCCCGGGCAGGAGAAACCTCTGCAGACCCTGCGTACGCTTTTCTGGCTGCACTATCCGGGCACGGGACCGAAAGCGACCCTGTGGGATGAGTGGCTTTCCTGCGCCTCGCTGTGGCCTGCCGTCGATACCAGCGGCTATGCCGACGCCTTTCGCCAGCAGTGGCGGCAGGTGCTGAGCGCGCGCATCATCGACGAGGAAGGCTACGTCGCCACGCACCAGCACGCCTCCATCGCGCACCAGCTGGGCTGGCCCTTTCCCTTCTGGAACCAGGGCAGGCGCACTGCTGGCTGGCACTGCTCGTTTAAGGATACGGTGGGACCCGGCTGGCGCACCGATAAGCTGAGTACGCCCGATGGATGGGAACTGTCGGGTGCGGAGAATGCGGGTATCACCGAGGAAGGCTGGAAGATCGTGTTGACCGGTGCGAACGCTTCGGTGACCACTCCTGCCTGCGATATTGACCCCTTTGAGTCGCCCTTTCTGCAACTGCGCTGGAAGGGGAACGGGTTAGAGGAAGCTCAACCCTACGTGGAATGGACAACCCGGACAGAGCCTGAGTTCTCCCCCCAGCGGCGTATCTACTTCTCTCCGCATGTGGGCGAGCGTATCCACTATGAGATGATTCCGCTGTATCGCCACCCGCAGTGGAAGGGCGATATCGCCCGCCTGCGCATCGGCTTCGGGAACCCCAAGCCGGGCGGCGAAGTGGTGATTCAGGCGTTCTTTACCCAGTACGACACCCGACACAACATTAACGCGCAGAACTTCGTGCGAGGATGTGCCACCTACTTCTGGTGGACGCGCGACCTGAACTTCCTGCGCCAGAACCTGAATCGCATGCGCCTTGCCATGCGCTACATGATGACCGAGCATCAAACGCTGCAGCGAAAGGTGGTTTACACCCCGTGGGTGGGGCACGACGGACGCAGCGGCATCGAATACACTGCTGACGGACGGAAGCACGTCCGGCACGGGCGCGGCATCGGCAATAACTACTGGGACCTGTTGCCGTTCGGCGACAGGGACGTGTACGCCACCATCCACTACTACGATGCATTGCACAAAATGGCGCAAATCGAAACCGAGGTGCGTCGTCACCCGGAGTGGAACATGCCGCGTGGGGTGTTCGAGTTCGACCCGCAGGAGCTGCTTCGCCATGCGGAGGAGGTGAAAGCGGAAGGCAACCGCCTGTTCTGGAACCCGAAGACCCGTCGTTACGCGCCCATCGACGCCGACGGCAAGATGCACGACTACGGCTACACCTTCCTGAATCTGGAGGCAATCTACTACGGCTTCGCCCCACCCGAACGCGCCCGCGATATCCTGAGCTGGGTCAGCGGCGAGCGCATCGTGCAAGGTGATACCTCCACCGGAGCGGACATCTACTACTGGCGGTTTGCCCCGCGTGCCAGTACTAGGCGCAATACCGATTACTACATCTGGGCATGGAGTGCGCCGGAGAGCATCCCGTTCGGCGACCAGGTGCAGGATGGCGGCGCGGTGCTGGGCTTCTCCTACCACGACCTGATGGCGCGGCTGAAAGTGCGAGGCGCGGATGATGCCTGGAGCCGCTTGCAGGAGGTACTGCGCTGGTTCGAGGAGGTAGAACAAGCGGGCGGCTACCGCAGGTATTACGACGGTTCCCGTCCGGGCAGGTTGCAGGGTGGGGGCACAGCAGGCGGATTGGGGCTGGATATGGAGTTTTTCGAGAGCGTGCTGGTGCCGCAGGTAATGCTTTATGGCTTCCTCGGTTTCCAGCCGACCGGCGATGGCTTCGCGATAGACCCCAAACTGCCCTCTGGCTGGGAATCGTTGCGCATTGACCGAATCCGCTGGCATGGAATCACGCTGGCGATTACGGTGACGCCAACAACTATCCGCATTGAGAAAGAGGGGGATAACGGCGAAACGCCGCTGGTTCGCTTGCCCTCCGGCTCATGGAGGGCTACCGGCAAGACGGCAAGCGGTGAGCAGCATCGATTGAACCTGCGAAGTGTGACGCCCGAGCTGCATCATCTCGAGTGGCAGGGTTTGCAGGAAGTTGTGCTGGAACGCTGGAACCGATAAAATGAGGAGGAACACAGGAGATGAAGCCGATAACCATTTCCCTGGAGGAATACCGCGACAAGGTATACGCCTGCTGGATGGGCAAGAACATCGGGGGCACGCTGGGCGCACCCTACGAGGGACAGAAGAACCTGCATTCGCTCACCTTCTATGACCCCGTGCCCGACAAGGCATCTGCGAATGACGACCTGGATTTCCAGCTGGTCTGGCTGGAGATGTTGCGCGAGCGGGGTGTGCAAATCACTCTGAGCGACTTCGTGGACTACTGGAGTAAGCACCTCGCTTCCTACCCGTGGAACGAGTATGGCTTCTGTATGCGCAATATCTCCCGCGGGCTACGCCCACCGATTTCGGGCTGCTTCGAGAACTACTATATCGACGAGATGGGCTCACCCATCCGCAGCGAGATCTGGGCGTGTGTGGCTCCGGGCGACCCCCAGCTGGCGGCTTCGCTGGCGTGGATGGACTCGGCGATGGATCACGCCGGCGGCGAAGGTACCTACGGCGAGATGTTCTGGGCAGCCGTGGAGAGCGCCGCGTTCGTGCTTTCCGACCCGCACACGCTGATTCGCATCGGATTGTCCATGATTCCCGTGTGGTGTCGCATTTCGCGCGTGATTCGCGAGGCGGTGTGGTGCTACGACAACGGCGTGCCCTGGCAAGAGGCGCGCGGGCGTATCCTGTTCAACTTCGGGCACAATCAGCCCTGTCACGCGGTGCAGAACCACGGCTTTACCGTGCTCGGCTGGCTGTACGGTAAAGACTACGGTGACAAACTTTGCACTGCCGTGAACTGCGGCTACGATACCGACTGCACGGGCGCAACGCTGGGTTCGTTGCTGGGCATTCTGGGCGGCACGAAGGGCATCCCGCAGGAATGGATAAAACCGATAGGCGACAACATCGTGTTGCATCCCTACACGCGCGGCATCGATGCCCCCAAAACCATCGCCGAACTGACCGAGCGTACGGTAGAGGTAGGTAAGAAGATGTTAGAGGCAAACTCAGACAGCGCGGCTCTAGGCGATGCCACTCGCTTGCCCGATAACCTGCTCTCTCTGCTTTTCCGTAACGAGCGGGCATTGCTGGCACTCAGTCGCGACCCGCAATCTGCTATCTTGCACACAAAGGGCTATGACATCGCCCTGCACTACAACGGCGAGCCGGTGCTGCGCTCGGGCATCGAGAAAGTTATCGGCGTATCGGTGAAGAAGAACGACATGCCGGTGTCCGCCAGCGTGGCTATACGGGTACCGGCGGGCTGGCGTGTTCAGCCTGCCAGGGAGCTGTTGGGGCAGCAGCGCTTCACCCTGTACGCCGATGAGGTGGCGGACCGCAATACGATAGAGGTTACCGCTACGCTGGACGGCACGCTGTTGAACGCAACGTTTGTGATGCTGGGGCCCGGGGAAGCCAGAGGCTATCCCGCTGGTCAAAACGTGCCCACCTGCCCGAGGTGCCACGCCCGGGTCGAGGCGTGCATTTGCGAGAAGTAACCCTCACCTCCAGTCCCTCTCCCGAAGCTTCCGGGAGAGGGACTTTCGCTTATCCCTTCACCACGCCGATAGGACGCATCGCTCGTTGCCTTCACCTCCCTAAAGATATTGTATTTCAGCAGTACGAGGGATGGAATGGAGGAAGGTTTTCTACCCAGCACACGGCTGGAGGGCGAGGTTTCCACAGAGCCTTAGTGGTCACCAATGAACACGAAAAAGTCTTGACGGATTGTGTCCGATGTGGTATATTGTAATCAGACGTGTAAAACACGCACAAGATAAGAAGGAGGCGGCCACGATGTATTGCAAAAATCGCTTATCTGCCCCCCCCCTTACGGCACTGTGCCTCATGCTTTGCCTCCTGCTGACCCCTCTGCAGGCACAGGACCTTTCTATCACCCTGCTCAATGGCGATTGCGACGGCGATAACGAAGTGACCCTTTATGACTTTGGCATTTTGTCCTCTGCATTTGGAAGCTTTCCCGGAGACCCCAACTGGGACCCTCGCGCCGACCTGGATGGCGACCTGGAAGTAACCCTCTACGACCTTGCCATCCTCCAGCGCAACTTTGGGGCGATTGGCGCGCAGCCATTTGACGCCGCTTTGCCCCGGCAACCTGCTCTGCAGAGCGGCGGTTATGAGCTACAAGGTGTAGTGCAACTGGAGGGCTGGCAGGGCGATTCCAAACGCGTACGCATCGAGGCTTTGTTGATTCTTACCCTAACTGGCGGCTTTTATCTCCTGATTATGACCGGGATGGCGACGGGCTGTCGAATGAGTATGAGGAACGGGTACAACCTGTCTACTACACGAATCCTAACGACCGCTGTGCGGTGCTGAAATGGTGGACAGGAGACCAGGGGGCGACGCACACGTACTATACTGACCCAGAGATGTGTGCTTACCTTTGGGGCGAATGGGACCGCTACCAAGTTGGCTCGTTAGACAACCGAGACTGGTCTGTCACAGGACGTCAAGACTACTAAACGAGGAGGTAAACGCCATGAAACGCTGTGCGCTATTCCACACGGCCGTGCTTATGTTCGCAACGGCGCCGCTGGTGTGGGCAGACCTGCCGCCGGCAAAGGACCCGCTGCGACAACCGGCGATTATATTGCCCGAAACGCCCGCAGAATGGATAGAGATGTATTGCACTGCCCAGAAGAACCCTGCAGGTCTTCTGTGTTACTTGCGCGAACACGTGGCTTTCATGAGCGAGCGTAAACAGAAGTCATTTTCCGTGTCGGAGACGACGCCTGGTGAGAAAGAACAGCTGGGGCGCCGATGGTATGCGCTGACCTTGCTGGGAGATACGGCAGGTTCCGACATCATCCCTGCCATTGAGGAGTTCATCGCTGCGCGCAAGGCACAAGGTGATACGATGACAGACTTTGACGTGGCGTTGGCTGAGGTAGTCATCGAGCGCATTCAACTGCGTGTCTCTGGGCGAGACACTTACATCGCAACGATGCTGGACTGGGTTCGCAACGGCGACAAAACCTACCCGAGGTCGGTAGACGAAAGAGGACAGCCTACCCGCAAAGGAAAGATGCGGGTCTGGCAAGCAGCTTGGGCGTTGGGACAGCTTCGAGTGCCAGAGGCTGCACCGGTACTGGAGGCAAAGACCCAGGAGCCGTTGTGGAGCGCTGGTATGTATGGTTTTCCGCTTATCCGTGCGCTGGCACAAATTGGTGACAGGAACACTATGAAAACCGTTGCCCATGCCTGCTATTCCGGAGGATTATTCGATCGCTTATTCCGCTGGAACTCGTTATGCCCAGGTGAGGTGGACCCTGTGTGGACCTACTGGCAGATGCGGACGCAGGGGATGAGCCTTCCCCAGACAATTGAGACGATGCTGGGCGCGCTTGGGGGCGATGAGCTTGACGTGTATGCCCACAAGGTGTTGGAAGCGCTAGGAGACACAAGTGTTCCCTATCTGATCGATGCCCTTCAGCACCCCAGGGGGAAGGACCCTATACGTTGCCTGAGGATAGTAGCCTTGGTACTGGGTAACTTAAGGGCGAGGCAAGCGGTTGAGCCCCTGCGCGGGCTGTTAAAAGAGGCATTGGGTAGAGGCGACATCAAGCTTGGTATCGAAGCCGCCATCGCACTCGGCAAAATCGGTGACCCTTCCGCGTTACCAGAACTGCTGTCTGCAGCGCAAAGCACCGACTTTTACCTCCAAGCGAGCGCTATCCGCGCGTTAGGATACCTTGGTGACCCTCGTGCCGAGCCTCTGTTACTGGAGTTGTTGACCACCCATCCAGAGGCTAACATTCGCTACGGCGCAGCGGAGGCGTTGCGCACGGTGGGCACGGCTTCTGCGATACCTGTTTTGGAGCAAAGGTTGCAAGTGGAGACGGACAGGGGCACGCGGGGACAGATAGGGACTACCCTGCAAACCCTGCGCCAGAAGGTACGGTGAGGTTGCTCAAAAGGCACGCCTCCCAGCGCTAGGGGTGAAACAGGGATGTCGCCCCGAAGCACTGCGAGGCGTTTTCTCCCTGAACCGGCTTGCTACCCTTTCACCACGCCGATAGGACGCAGACGGGCGACCTTGCGGGAGATACCCACGCCTTCACACACGTCTACCACGTTTGCCACGTCCTTGTAGGCGTAAGAAGCCTCTTCTGCCAGCGTGCCCTTGTTCTGGGCGCGTACGTAGATGCCTTTCTCCGCCAGCTCCTGTGCGATGTTGCGACCCTGTGCTTCACGCATCGCGCCATGCCGGCTCATCATGCGCCCCGCACCGTGACAGGTGGAGCCAAAGGTCTCGCGCATGGCGGTTACCGTGCCCACCAGAATGAAGGAATACCGCCCCATGTCACCCGGAATCAGCACCGGTTGACCCACATGGCGATACACCTCTGGCACAGCGGGATGTCCCGGACCGAAAGCGCGGGTGGCTCCCTTGCGGTGCACGCATACCGCCTTGACTTTGCCGTTTATCTCGTGTTCCTCTATCTTGGCGATGTTGTGCGCCACGTCGTAAATCTGATGCATGCCCAGGTCTTGCGGTTTGCTGCCGAATACCTTTGCAAACGCCTGCCTCACCCAGTGTGCAATCGCCTGGCGGTTTGCCCAGGCGAAGTTCGCCGCGCACGCCATTGCCGTCAGGTAGTCCTCGCCTTCTTCAGAGGTAATGGGGGCGCAGGCAAGTTGGCGGTCAGGCAGTTCGATGCCGTACTTCTTCTGCGCTTTTTGCATCACGTCCAGGTAGTCGTCGCAGGTCTGATGCCCGAAGCCACGCGAGCCGGTGTGAATCATCACCGTAATCTGTCCCACCTGCGTGATGCCGAACACCTCAGCGACTTTGGCATCGTAGATTTCGTCCACCACCTGAATCTCGAGGAAGTGGTTGCCGCCGCCCAGTGTGCCCAGCTGTGTCTTTCCTCGTTCGATGGCGCGATTGGAGATGTTAGACGGTTCGGGCGGAAGCAGTCCTGTGAGGGTAGTGCTTTGCTCACTGCGTTCCAGGTCTTCCTCCCAGCCGTAGCCGTGTTCGATCATCCAGATAGCGCCTTTGCGCATCACCTCGCGCAGCTCGTGGGGATTGACCTTAATCAGCCCCTCGCCCTTCAGCCCTGCGGGCACATCGCGGAAAATCTGGTCTACCAGCTCCTTAATGCGCGGCTGTACCTCGTCAATCGTCAGGTCGGTGCGCAACATGCGGACCCCACAGTTCGAGACGACGAAACCATTCGCCACGAAGTTATGGTCAGGATGCATTACGGTTAGGTCATAGACCTCTTTGACATCCTGCACCGGTGTGATGCGGGCAATGCTTTCCCACACCATGCCGCTGGATTCAATTCCCGCAGTTGCCTCCTTGAGGTATTCTGGGAAGGTGGGAAACTGCTTGGGCGCTCGAGGTGTTCGGTTCGGGTTTTCGTAGATGCTGCGCTCAATAAACCGCTGGTTAACGCCGAGAGGTTGCAGGTTTTCGGTAATCTCTTGCAGAGTTTTGCCCTGATTGTGCATCCGCAGCGCGGTGAGAGACGCCTGCTGACGGGCTCTGACTACCTGAATTTTACGCTTTACGTACTGTGCCGCCGCGTTTGCCAATGCTCGGCGCGCGCGATTATACTCGAAACCAACCTGTGACCATAATCGCAATAGGTTTTCGGGGTCATTGCGGATAAGCAGTTTGAACCGCACGGAAACGTCCCCTTGTTCATTGACCTGTTCTACTTCCTGGCGTAGGGGATGTGCTTCTATTTCGAACTCGCGTAGCATGTTCGCTATCTGCAAAAGGAACCGTCTGCCGTTTTCCGCCTCGTGTGGTCTCTTGCTCATCGAAAGCGTGGGATACTGGAAGTGATGTGCGTGTCCCGGCAGGGGGGCAGGAGCATTCACCTCAGCGCCAAAGATCGCTGCGAGGAATAGCCGTTTCTGCCACTTGGGTGCGCGCTGCAGCCACGACGGCACCTCGTATGCCTGCTCCGTCTTTTTGCCAACAGGTGCCCCCAGGGCTGCCATGATCAACGCAAACCCCGTGCTAACCACCTTAAAAGCGCATTCCTGATATTCAAAGTGCACCTCCTTTTGGGGTTTCACAATGGAGTGTTGGCGCAACCTGCGGTAGACCTGCGAGGGAGTGATACCGACACGCTTGAGGTCGCGGCGGATGTCCTCGAGGTCCACTTCTTTTCCGTAAAACCAGGTGACGCCTTTCCCGGTTTTGCCTTCGAAATAGAGCGTGCCATCACCCATCAAGTAGCCTAGCAGCTTGATGAAGAAGGGCGTGGCGGGCGAGTCGTATCGCAATGGAAGAATCTTCAGTCGTCTCAAGTATCTAAGTATTTGCTCGCCACGGTTTCCGGCATCCACGTCACCCAGGTCCTTTAAGCGATGGATGATGTCCTCTTCATCGAGAATAACTTCGTCACTGGGCTGTTCGTAGGGAACCCCTTCGAAAGGATATAGGGCGATGACGTCTCCAACCTTCAGCTCCTGCAAGGGCTTCATTCCGCTCGGGGTTAAGAAGGGGTGTTCCACGCTTGCCCGAATCACATCCCCTGCCTCTGTACAAATCTCATAGACAGGGTTATCCGCGCGCGCTTTAATGTAAGCGCCGATACTTGCTGTGTCGGACGATTTTCGGGAGAACACCTGGCAGATAATCGTCTCTTGGTGCCACCGGTGCTGCAGGTCGCCAATGGTCAGGGTGTAGCCATGCTCGCAGAGAACCCGTGTTTCCTCAGTTAGACAGTTTATGTCAAAGCCAACCCCTCCAGGTGATACTACACCCTCTTTGATGTCCATTGCTGCCACTCCACCGATGGGAAAGCCATAACCCCAGTGGATGTCGGGCATGGCGATGGAGTAACTCTGAATGCCCGGCAGGGTGGCAACGTTCGCTACCTGCTCCGGAGACTGGTCTTGCACGATGTGTTCTATCAACTGCGCGCTGGCGTAGATGATGCCGTCCACGCGCATGCCTTTCTTATAGTCCTTGGGAATGCGCCAGCGATAGGTGTCAATCCGCTCTAATTTGCCCTCCCACTTTTCGCTCATACCACTCACCTCCCCAACAGCATATTATACTCCAAGCTGGACAAAGTGTATGGAGCATGGAAGGCAATACGTCTGGGGATATCAATGAGTGAAAGGCACAGAGACGTTGCCTCTCTGTGCCCTCCCCATCTGCTGCTGGAGCGGTGTCAGTGCACTATCGGCTCCGGGCTGGAGCCCACTTCCGTGATGATCCACTCACTGCCCATGCGCTCGACGGTATAACTGATGTAGGTGGTGCGCATCTGTCCGTCTTCGTCCTCGTACACGTGCTGTCCGTACAGCACGTAGGCGTCATTGGTGCGTTTGCGGATTTCGTCAAAGGCGAAGCGCACCGTGCGTGTGTTGCGCATGGCATCTATCGTCATGGCGAAGTAATCCTCGGCGGGTATAGAGTAGGCGTACTTGCCGCGCAGGTACACCGCCACGAACATATCGAAGCGCAGGTGCCGGCGTATCAGGTCAGGGCTGTTGTATCGCCATGCGCGCTGGATGTCGCCGATAGTCACGTCCAGCCGCGAGGGCAGGTTGCGCTCCAGGTAGTAGCTCTCGCGGTAGGTGAACACCGGCACTTCCACGAACACCGGCCGCTCTATCACCACAATGCGCTCGGTGGAGATATAAGCAGGCATCGCGGGATAGAACACGTACACCGACGGACAGACACGGTACGGTTCATACACCCGCACATAGAAACCGTACGCCACGCCGCGCGGATAGTGGCGCCGGTACTGGTCGTTGACCGGCGGGAAGTAGACCTTCGGCTGCCATTCACCGGTTCGTCGTGCGAGGTTAATCATGCCGTTGCTGGACGGGCGTGGGCGATTGCCAAAGGGTGTCTCCACGTCCGGAGGGTACACCCAGTACTCGCCCGGTCCGGCTGGCGGCTGACTGTCGCGACCGCTGGGCTGTGGACGATTGCCCGGCGCGGTTGGCGAAGGGTTATTGGACGGCTGGCGCGTCGGGGCAGGTGCAGGTCTGTTGTTCCCTCGCTTGCGGAAAAGGTCGTTGTCGTCGGAGTTGTTGCCGGGGGATACAGACGGCGCGCTGCGTCCATCGCTCTTGCTGGGCGACGGCTTGTCGTCTGACTTGCTCTTCCCGCTCTCGGTCTTCTTAAACAGCTTGCCGAGGTCGTCTGCGGACGCGGGCACTGCCACCGCCACGCCGATGGCAAGCACCGCCGCCGCTATCAGCAATCTCCAGCGGGAGACAAGAGTTTTCATGGGAACACCCTCCCTTCCAGTGCTTACACTATTTAGACTGTTCCACATCTCGCCAGGTTACAGATTGCTTGCTTTGCTCAGGCGGCAGGATATAGCCGTAGTATCTGCCCATCCAGTAAGGCAGCAGCCAGAAGACGCCGTCGCTTTCGGTCTGTCCGCCATCGCCCTGCACTGCCCGCCAGGGGTTGTCGTCCAGGCGCATCACACCGCGTTCGCTGGGCGGCGGTAGACGGTCGGTTTGCCATGTTTCCAGCTCCGGGGCGCCGACGCGCTTGAGGTCTTCGCGGCGCGTGTTGTCTACCGTCCAGCGCACCAGGTCCAGCGGGGCATCGCGCAGGAACAGGAGCGAGCCCTCCATTTCGGGTGGCGAGCCGGTGAGAGAGGCGTAAAGGAAGTGGAACCAGGGGTTCTGGTCATGCTTCACCCCTTCGTACCACGTGTCCAGTGCACGTCTGTACAGGCGTTTGAGGTCGGTATCGTTCTCGTAAAGCAACAAAGCGGGAAAAGCCAGCGCCAGCAGTTCATCGTCGATATGCGTGCGCCACGCGGGGTTGAAGGTCTTCGCCCGCTTCACGTTCTCACGATAGCCGTACTCGTCCAGTAGCCTGCGGTATTCGCGTTCGTACTTCGGGTCGCCTGTGATATGGTAGGTCGCTTTGAGGAAGGAGAGTATCTCCACCGAGTTGATACCGCGTTCCGGTGCCCAGTCTGGGTCTCCGTTGAGCTTCTCCGGTGACCACACGCCCCAGCGGGTGTGTGTGCCGTCGATATCGCGCAACACATAGCCGCCACCGATGATGTAGTCCATCACGCGGCGCACATGCTCGCGCACCTGTCGCTTATCCTGCTCATCGGCGGCGAGGTCGTAGAAGAACAGATATCCGTAGAAGTGCCCCGTGATTTCGTCGCTGCTGGTATCCCCTTTCCAGAGCCATTTGCCGTCTTTGCTCAGCCGCCACCGTTCGTGCACGCGCTTGTGACGGGGGTCACTCACATGTTCGTCTGCCCACTCGGCGTCGGTGTACACGCGGTTGGGGTCGTTCATGGGCTTCCATTCCGCAGGGATGACCGTGCGCGCGATGAAGCCGGGCGTGCCGGTCACCGTTTGCAAAAAGCGCAGGGCATGAAACGCTTTGCGCGCGTTGTCACGGGCAGAGGGGTCTTTAGTGGCGGCATACCGGAAGGATTCCATCGCAAGATACATGCCTGTGTATTCGCCGTCGTTGTCGTCATCGCGTGGTTTCCACGTGCTGACATCGCCCGGAACCTGCAGGGAACATTTCTCGACCAGCCCGGGCTCGCGCACATGACGAGCAAGGCAAACGCTCAGGTAGTACTGCGCCTTTTCCGCAAGGGTCAGCATACGCCTGCCTATCACGCTGACACCGCCAGCGGTAGCAACCCAAGCGTTCCCGTCTTTGTCAAAGGCAACGTCGCGCACGTCGTCATCTGGCAGCCAGCGCAGGCTGTGCAACAGAGACCAGCGTTTGCCGTCGGTACGGGTGACGCCGACCGGCGTGCCCACCCACATCCTGCCATCTGGGGCGCGACGCACGCACTGTACCTGCACGCTGGGCAGCCCGTCGGCAGGTGTGCGCTCTCCCACCCGTTTGCCGTTTCGGTAGATGGTGATGCCACCCAGCCCACCTATCCACAGACTGCCGTCCGGCGCGAAAGCCAGTCCCCGCACCGATGCGCTGAGCAGGTGCTGCTCGTCGTAGTGCCAGGTGGTTCCAGATGAAGAGTGATGGAACAATCCCACGTCGGTGCCAATCCAGATGCCACCGTTACCGTCTGGCAATACCGCTCGAACGCTTCGCGCACAGGGCAGGTTTTGTGGCGTTACCGAATCGCCTTTTATCCGCCACATCCCATCGGGACCGAAAGCCAGTATTTCGCCGTTCACTTCACAGAGTGCGGATACCGGGTGCGCGATGCCAGGCACTTTTTGCAAAACGCCTGCTGTGGCGCGATACAGCCCGTCCCATGCACCCAGCCAGACGCGCCCGCCACTATCGGTGAAGGCGACGAAGGCGGGTCCTGCATGTTCCGGGGCGGTCATTGCTGTCCAACGATTCTGTGTTTTGTCCAGAAGGTAAATGCCGGCGCGGGTTGCCGCCCACACATTGCCTTGGATGTCCACAGCAACCGCGCGTACATCATTTGCCCCTGAATCTCCCAGAGAGTATTTCTCAGCGGTTTCCTGCAGAAAAGGCGTATCCACAGCGGGCTGGGCGATGCTCGCCGTGAAGAGTACGAACGACAAGGCAACCAAGATGGATGTTTCTGGCATGGTATACCTCATGCTTGTTTAGAGTGTGTAAGATTCACGCCTTCATAAATCAGCTCGACAGGCACGTCGATCCCAACGCTGGGTAAGTGGACTTTCTGGGCAAGGTCTGTATATTCGGTCCGCTGCCACTCGCCACCGGGCTGACGGACGTACTGTTCTACCTGCATTCTGTCCTGCGCCACCAGCAGGTATTCGCGCAGGGTGGGGATGCGCTGATACGCCGCGAACTTTTCACCCCTGTCAAACGCCTCGGTGGACGGTGAAAGCACCTCGATGACCACTGTGGGGTTCAACAAGGTGTCCTCTTGTTCGTCCTCGAACTGCGGCTGCCCACACACAATTACGACGTCAGGATAAAAATAGGCGTTCACCTCTGCGATTTTGACACGCATATCGCTGCCCAGCACCACACACGGCTTGTTTCTCAAGGCGAGATGCAGGTTCGCCGCGATGTTCGTGCTGAGGCGGTTATGGGCGTACGATGCCCCCGCCATCGCGATAACCCTTCCTGCAAGGTACTCGCTTTTGGTGGGAGCCAGTCGTTCGGTTTGCAGATACTCGGCTTGCGAGATAGTGCGGACGGCACGCACTGCGCCCATTCTATGCCTCCTGTGAAAAGAATATGCCTTCGTAAATGGCTTGCAGTGGCAGCGACACGGCTCCGCCAAGCAATACCACGGTTTGCTCTGGCTGGTCATATACTCTACACGACCACTGTCCATCGGGCTGACAGATGAAGTGTTCCAAGTGCGTTCTATCCTGCGCCACCAGCAGGTATTCACGCAGGGTGGGGTTGAGCAGGTTGTCTTTTTGCTCGTCCTCAAACTGCGGCTGGTCGCAGACGATGACCACATCGGGATACAGGTAAGGGGGCAGTTGTGGCACCTTAACACGCATATCCACGGCATACCCTCGGCCCGGCGTGCCTCTGAGCGAGTTGTACAATATTCCGCCAAGGTTAAAAACGATGATGTTGTGCGGTTCCGATGCACCTGCGAGGGCACGTACCTCGCCAGCCAAATACTCCCTTTTGGTGGGCTCTTGCCGTTCCGCCTGCAGGTAATCCGTCTCCGGGACATAAACTTTGAGTGAGTGCAGTGTCATTTTCCGTGACCCCTTTACATCCTACCAGTCTGCCCCGCCGGTTGTCAATCTCTTTTCCCCTTAGGATGCACAGCAACGACCAGAAGCACTGTGTGATATAATAAGCGTGGAGGGAGGGCCCTCCCACATCGACGGTAGCGAGTTACAACAGAATCATGCGGAACATTCACGATTTATTGGAGTACGCTATTCCACGACGCGCTTCGGATGTCATCCTCAAGGCTGGCAGTCCTCCGGTTTTAAGGATTGACGGCAAAGTGGTGGTCAGCGATTTACCTCCGCTTACCCCGCTGGACTGCCACGAGCTGGCGTATAGCATCCTTTACAGCGCTGCTCGTGATGCTCTTCTGGCGTCCGCTCATCCCCGCGAGAGCGTGGAGCCGCTGGACGTGGACGAGAAGATGCAGCAGCTGGAACAGCACGCCGAGATTGACACCGTATTCACCGTCGGGGGACTGGCACGAGTAAGGTGCAACCTTTTTCTGCAACGGGGCAGTATCAGTGCTGCTCTGCGGATAATACCTTTGCAACCGCCCACCATTGAGGAAGCCAACCTGCCGCTGGTCTTCAAGGATTTCGTCTCGCAGCAGCAGGGGTTAATTCTCATCACCGGACCCACTGGCAGCGGCAAATCCACCACCATGGCGGCGATGATCGAGGAGATTAACCGCACGCGCACGGCTAACATCGTTACCATCGAGGAGCCGATAGAGTACGTCTTTGAGGACAAGCAGAGTGTGATTCTGCAGCGCGAGGTGGGAACCGACACAGCTTCCTTTGCCACTGCTCTGCGCAGCGTGCTGCGGCAGAATCCGGATGTGATTGCCATCGGTGAGATGCGCGATGTGGAAACCATGCGGGTTGCGCTCACCGCTGCCGAACTGGGGCATCTGGTGATTGCTACCCTGCATACCATGTCCGCTCCTGCCACTATCACGCGCATTCTGAACAGCTTCCCGCCGGAAGAGCGTGTACCTTTGCGTGTGCAACTGGCGAATACGTTAATCTGCGCGGTGGCACAGCGGCTGGTGATGCGTGCAGATGGCGAGGGCAGGTTGCCGGCGGTGGAGATACTGGTGGGCTCGCCTACCGTGCGCAAGTTGATTGAAGACGGTAAAACCGACGACCTGTATGCCGCCATGCGCGAAGGCGAGCATTACGGCATGAACACACTGAACCAGGCTCTCGAGCGATTGTACTCGGCGCAGCTGATTACCTATGAAGAGGCTCTGGCAAATGCGGGGAACGTGGCGGAGCTGAAGCAGATGCTCCGCCACCGGTAATCGTCTAGATTAAATCCGCTGCCGTGATGATGCTCTCGGCAATCTCGCGCATCTTCTTGTTCTGATTGCGCGCCTGGAAGTGGATGCGCTTGAACGCTTCCTCTTCGGTCAGTGCCAGGCGCTGCATCAGGATCCCCTTGGCGCGCTCGATCAGCTTGCGGGTCTCAAGGGCTTCTTTCAGCTCTTCTACCTCGCGGTTGCGCGCCTGAAGCTCGCGGAAGCGGAGCATGGCAATCTCAATCGCCGGTCCCAGGTCCTCCTTGCGGAATGGCTTCACGAGATAGCCAAACGCCCCCGCCTCGCTTGCTGCTTCCACCAGCTCCTGTTCGCTGTAGGCGGTAAGGAATACAATGGCACAGGGGCGCTCCTGAATAATCGCGCGAGCTGCCTCAATGCCGTCCATCTCGGGCATGCGGATGTCCATGATGATTAAATCGGGTTCGTGTACTCGAGCCGCCTGTACTGCCTGCACCCCGTTCTCCGCCTCGGCGACCACCTGATGACCGATTTTCTCCAGCCTCGCCCGCAGCATCATACGGGTCAGCGGCTCATCTTCGGCGATTAAAATGCGGTAACTCTCCATGCCTTTTCCCTCACTTTTCCAACATCTGGCTGCCCCGGACACGCACCGGAAAAGCGTAAACCGTTCCGTTCAGGGACCCGATGACGAACCGTTCACCGTCCGTATCGGGTACGCAAAAAACGTGTCCCTCTGCCAGCTGATAGCTCTGCAATATCCGCCCGCTGCTCTCCTCTATCCAGTATACCACACCATCTACCGACGCAGTGAAAATAACACCCTGCGCCAGCGCACACCCAGAATCATACATCACTCGCCCTGTTTCTGCAACCCATCGCGTTTGTCCGGTGCGTGTATCTATGGCGTAGACGAGCCCGCGGTTGCCCAGCGCACCACAGTAGACCATCCCGTTTGTGACCAAAGGGGAGGGATAACCGAAACTGTTGCCCGATGCAGAAGGCAGTTCCCACAAAACCTCCCCGTTGCTGACGCGCATCGCGTGCATTACTCCATCGTTGGAAGGAACCACCACACGCACTCCATCCGTAGCCGGTGAGCCAATGGCAGGGGCGTAATAGAAAGACCGCCCGAACTTCTGTTTCCACCTCAACGCACCGGTGCGGGCATCCAGCGCATACACATGGTTATCCCAGCACCCCACGATAAACATCCCGCGCACCGGCACGATGTGCGATTGCACGAACATGTCCGTCTGGAAATCCCACAGCGGCTTGCCATCGCGCAGGGACAATCCGTAAATCTTGCCGTCGCCCGCAGCGGTGCAAACCACATCCTCATGAATCCCCGCCGAAGCAAACACGGGGGGAGGCAGCTTCGTCTTCCAGATGGGGCGACCGTCGGAACGACGCAGGCAAGCCACCACACCCGATGTGCTTCCGACAACGATGACATCCTCAGTCACTGCCGGAGCGGCAACCAGTGTGCCACCCACAGGCGTTTTCCACCGCACCCTGCCGGATATGATATCCACAGCGTACAATGTGCCGTCGAAACTGCTGATGTAGACGGTGTCGTCGTACACGACAGGTTGCGCCTTGACGGAACCGCCTGTTCGGAAAACCCATAAAGGGCGTACCACACCGGGCAGTTGCACGACGGTGGACGTTTCATAAGGCTTCTGTTCGCATATCGCCCGAAAATCCACCCGATGCGTGCCCGGAACCGCGTCTTGAACAGGCAGGCGCACGGTGAAGGAGGTACCGGTGCCCTCCACGGTCACATTGCGCCATTCTCCGTTGCCGATGCGGCTCTGCCACTGCTCGGGGCGCATGCCTTCTGGCGCACGCCACCGCAGTCGCGCAATCAGTGCATCGCCCTGCAGGCGCACATTTTGCACGCGCAGCTGTGGTACCGGCTTGGGCGCGCGGGGCAACTCCGCCAGCAGAATAGGCTGTGCGTTTTCCTTCGTCACACGCCAGATGCGTATCGTGGTGTCGTCTATCTCCGCGCGGTGATAGCTGCCCTGATACAGTCCGCGTGCCATCAGGAACAGCACCCCGTTGCGCCACCAGGTGATGTCCTTGTGTCCGTGACCCACGAATACCGCCTTGACGTTGTATGGGGCGATGATGTCCAGCAGGCGGTGTTCGTTGTCCAGCATCTTCTCACCCCAGGCGACCCAGTGGTGGAAAAAGAGGAAAACCGGTGCCCCTTTGGGAATGCGACGCAATCGCTTCTGCAGCCACTGCAGGTCTGCCTCCTCGAAGTGCCCATGATGTTCCAGTAACGCCGTGCTATCCAGGGCAAAAAAGTGGCATCCTCCACGCTCCCAGTGCATCCGCAGGGGACCCAGCCACTTGGCGAACCCCTCCTTTCCGATTGCGCTCCAGCGCACATCGTGATTGCCCGGCACATTGATAAGCGGGATACGCAGTTCGCCCATGATTTCGCGATAGCGCCGGTACTCCTCGGTAGAGCCGAGCTCCGTACAGTCGCCGGTGTTCACCATAAAGGCAGGTTGTGGGTCGAGCGCGTTGAAGGTTTGAATGATAGCGCGTGTTTCCTCATGATGCGCGGTGATACCGATATGGGTATCGGTGATATGCAAGAAGACGAACGATTCGCCCCATGCGGTGGCGCAGAAAAGCAGAATAGCACACAACCACGTTATCCGTTTCCACATCGGCTCACACCTCTTTCCACACGTGATAAGCACATTCTAAATCGTTATCCTACCATTACGGAATGGTTGCGCTCTGTAAACAGGTTATTCTTCCCTCTTGCAGGAGATACTCCCTGCCTGTCACTGCGAAGAGCCGAGGCAAACGA
>Ga0209162_1000112_pt1 | contig 83423 bp, 69 predicted proteins | sample YNPNPMetaG_FD_187121 | JGI IMG/M metagenome (GOLD analysis project Ga0209162, IMG submission 187121) | Anoxygenic and chlorotrophic microbial mat microbial communities from Yellowstone National Park, USA - YNP NP MetaG (SPAdes) (version 2) ...
GGCGGCCGCGGGATGCTCACGGGGTCAGCCGCGTACAAGGCGAGCGCCTGCCGGTAGTGCTCCGCATCCAGCCACAGCTGCCGGAAGTAGGCCATGATGCCCATGGGCGTCGACGGGAACCCCGTGTAGCCGGAGGGGCGCAGCGCCAGGTAAAGGCCGGCATCCGGCGCCACCACCATCTCCCCTGCCGTCTTGCCGCCCAGATTGATCACGGCGCCGTGCCCTGCCACGATGCCTTGCCGCGGGAAGGCCGCCGCCGTGGTGAAGCCTGCGTTGCGCGCCTGGCCGAGGCGCGCGTCGCCCGGCTGCACGAGGTCGGCCGCCTTCACCCAGCTGAATGTGCCGGGGCGGTCAAGCGGCCCGCGCGACCGCGCCTGCGCCGGCTGCTGGGCCTGCGCCTGCTGTTGCGGCGGCTGTTGTTGCGGCTGCTGCTGGCCGCCTCGTGCGGAAGCCGTCTGGGCGGCCGCGGCTGTTTGCGGCAGGCCCCACGTGCTCATCGCGTCAATCAGGCCCGGGTACACGGTGAGACCCGTGCCGTCGATGACCCACGCCGACGCGGGCACGTCGACTTGCGCGCCCACGGCGGCGATGACGCCGTTGCGCAGAAGCACTGTGCCCTTCTCGATCACCGGCCCGTTCACCGGCACGATTCTTGCGTCGCGGATCGCCGTCCAGGAGACGCTTTCGGCGGGCGCCGGCAGCCAGGCGAGCAAAACGGCCGCCAGCGCCGCCAACATGGTGGCGGGAAATTTCTTTCTCATGGCGAATCCCAATATCCTAAACTGGTGGTGCCCAGATGCCAACCCGAAAGTCCATCCGTTACGCGGATGCCGGCGTCGATATCGACGAGGCAAGCCGTGCTGTCGACTTTATCAAAAACGCGGTCAGCAAAACATTCACGCGCGGCGTGCTCGCCGGCATCGGTTCTTTTGGCGCGATGTACCGCCTGTCGGGTTACAGGCGCCCCGTTTTGATCTCGTCGGCCGACGGCGTGGGCACGAAGCTGAAGCTCGCCTTCATGACCGGCTGCCATGACACGGTGGGGCAGGACCTCGTCAACCACTGCGTCAACGACATCGCCGTTCAAGGCGCCGAGCCGCTGTTCTTTCTCGACTATTTCGCCACCGGAAAGCTGGACTGGCGCGTCGCCGCCGCGGTGGTGAGCGGCCTGGCCAAGGCCTGCGAAGAGAACGGCTGCGCCCTCATCGGCGGCGAAACGGCGGAAATGCCCGGTTTCTACGCGCCCGGCGAATACGACCTGGCGGGCTTCATCGTCGGCTGCGCCGAGCGCACGCGCCTGCTCACCGGGGAGCAGATCGCCGCCGGCGACGTGCTGGTCGGCCTGCCCTCCACCGGCCTCCACACCAACGGCTATTCGCTCGCCCGCAAGCTCGTATTCGAGGTGGCCGGGCTTACGCCGAAGAGTTACGTCCCGGAACTGGACTGCTCGATCGGCGAGGAGCTGCTCAAGGTGCACCGCAGCTATCTGGAGCCGCTGCGCCGGCTGCACAAGCACAATCTGCTGGCCGGGGCGGCCCACATCACCGGCGGCGGCATCACCGACAACACGCCGCGCATCCTGCCCAAAGGGCTGGCGGCGCGCATCGACTGGGGCTCCTGGCCGGTGCCGCCGGTGTTCGAGTTCCTCAAGCGCATCGGCGCCATCCCGGACGACGACTACCGCCGCACGTTCAACCTCGGCATCGGCATGATCCTCGTCGTGCCGCAGAAGAAGCTCGCCCGGGCGGCGCGGCTGCTCGACCGGCTCAAGGAGCCGTATTATCTGATTGGCGAGGTGATCCGGCAGCCGCGCGGCAAGGGCCGCGTCATCTACCGCTGACGGCGCCGGGGAGCCAGTCCGTCCCTGTACAGGAGCCGAACCCGTGATGAAGCGCATTGCAGTGCTCGCTTCCGGCCGCGGATCGAATTTCGAGGCCATCGCCCGCAATGTCCGCGACGGCAAGCTCGCGGCCGAGATCGCCGCGCTGGTGGCGAACAACCCCGAGGCGCGCGCGCTGGAAATCGCCCGCAGCTACGGCATCCGCGCCATTTCCCTGCCCTCCAAAGGCATCGATTCGGACACTTACGCCGCCATGGTGCGCGACGCGCTGGCCCCGCTCGGCGTCGACCTCATCTGCCTGGCCGGATTCATGCGCCGCGTCGGCGCGCCGCTGCTCGAGGCCTACCCGATGCGCATCCTGAACATCCACCCCTCGCTGCTGCCCGCCTTCCCCGGGCTGAATGTGCAGCAACAGGCCATCGACTACGGCGTGAAAGTCTCCGGCTGCACGGTGCACTTCGTCGACGCGGGGCTGGACACCGGGCCCATCATCGCGCAGGCCGCCGTGCCGGTGCTCGACGACGACACCGCGGAAACGCTGGCCGCGCGCATTCTCGTCGAGGAGCACCGCATCTACAGCGAGGCCATCGCGCTTGTGCTGAGCGGCTGCTACCGCATCGAGGGGCGGCGCGTGCTGCGGACGGCCGCGGCGCCGCGCTGAAGCGGGGCGCGCGCGTCCGCATGACATGATAGAGACCATGAGCCGGATCCTCATGGTGGCCTCCGAGGCCGTGCCCTTCGCCAAGTCGGGCGGGCTGGCCGATGTCATCGGCGCGCTGCCCGTGGCGCTGCAACGGCAAGGCGAGGAAGTCGCCGTCATTATGCCGCGCTACCGTTCCATCCCCTGGCATGAGACGGAGAGCGCCTTCGACAACATGGTGGTCTATGCGGGCGCGACGCCCTACCGCGTCGACCTGCGCACCAAAGTCCACCGCGGCGTGCGTTTCTTCTTCGTCGAGGCGCCGTACTTCTTCGACCGCGAGGGCCTTTACAATTACCACGGCTCGGATTACCTGGACAACCACAAGCGCTTCGCCGTTCTGGCGCTGGCCGCCCTGGGCGCGGCCCAGACCGTCTTCCCCTGCGACATCCTGCACTGCCACGACTGGCAGGCGGCGCTCGTGCCGGTCTACAAGATGGACCAGCAGCATTCCAACCCGCTGCTCGTCAACACGCGGACCATCCTCACCATCCACAACCTCGGCTACCAGGGGCGCTTTCACCGCTCGCAGTTTCCCGACCTCGGGCTGAACTGGGGCTGGTTCACGCCCGACAAGCTGGAATACTACGGCGACGTCAATTTCCTCAAGGGCGGCATCGCAACGGCGGACTGGATCACCACCGTCAGCCCCACCTACGCGCGCGAAATCCAGACGCCGGAAGGCGGCTTCGGCCTCGATGGCATTCTCCGCCATCGGTCCGCGGCGCTGTCCGGCATCCTCAACGGCGCCGATTACGAGGAGTGGAACCCGGAAACCGACCCGTTCATTCCGGCTCGTTATTCGGCGCAGGACCTTTCGGGGAAGCGGATCTGCAAGAAGGCGCTGCTCGAGGAATTCGGCCTCGATTCGCACAATCTCGAGCGCCCGCTGATCGGCATCGTCTCCCGCTTCGCGCCGCAAAAGGGGTTCGACCTGATCGCGGGCATCGGGCGTTTTTTCGACGAGACCGGCGCGCAGCTGGTCGTTCTGGGCAGCGGCGAGTGGCGCTACGTCCATCTGTTCGAGGAATGGCACCGCTGGAAGCCGCGCCAGATCGGCATCTGGGTCGGCTACAACAACCCGCTGGCGCACCGCATCGAGGCCGGCGCCGACATGTTTCTCATGCCCAGCCTGTACGAGCCGTGCGGGCTGAACCAGATCTACAGCCTGCGCTACGGCACCGTGCCCGTGGTGCGCGCCGTCGGCGGCCTGGATGATACCATTCAGGAAGACACCGGCTTCAAGTTTCACGAGTACTCTGTCGGCGCCCTCTACGACACCCTGCGGACGGCCGTGGGCGCCTGGCAGAACCGCGAAGCCTGGACCGAGCGAATGCGGCGCGGCATGGCGAAGGATTATTCCTGGGACGCCTCCGCGCGCCAGTATTCCGCCCTGTATTCGAAGTTGTCCGGGCGCGGCTGAATCCCGCGCCAATGCCGAATCATCGAACCCTTTGGAGCTGAGTTTCAAATACCATGGCTGGAAAAAACGTTCACGAGTTCACTGATGCCAATTTCGACCAGGAGGTCCTGAACAGCAAGGACCCTGTGCTTGTCGACTTCTGGGCCGAGTGGTGCGCCCCTTGCCGCATGATTGCTCCCACCATCGATGCCATCGCCGACGAATTCGCCGGCCGCGGGCTCAAGGTGGGCAAGGTCAACGTTGACTACAACAACGAGACCGCCGCGCGTTTCATGATTCGCGGCATCCCGACCCTGCTGCTGTTCAGCGGCGGCAAGGTGGTCGACCAGCGCGTGGGCGCGGTCGGCAAGGCGGATCTCGTCAAGATGATCGAGCCGCACCTGAAGAAAATCGAGCCGCAACTCGGCTGATCTCTCCCGCACTCCTCTCGTCGTGATCCCGGGCGGGCTGCCCTCGGGCGGCCCGCCTTCTGTTTCACCCCGGACTCAGGCGGCCTGCCGCAGCACGTCGAGGAACGTCCGCGCGGCGCGCGTCAGCACTTTCTTCCTCCTGTGCAGCACCCCCAGCGGACGCGTCAGCCGCTCTTCCAGCGGCACCGCCACCAGCCTGCCCTCGGCCACATCCTCTTCAAGCATCGGCAGCGGCAGGATGGACAGCGCGTTCTCCAGCCGCAGCGCCTCCTTCATGCTCTGGATGTTGTCGAACCGCAACGGCACCTGCACGCGCACCCCGTGCTCCCGCAGGAAGCGCTCGATCTCGCGGCTGATGGGCAGGTCTTCGTCGAATCCGATGAAGGTCTCGCCGGCCAGGTCGGACACCGACAGCCGATTCCGCCCGGCCAGGCGATGGTGCGGGTTGCAGGCCACAACCATCGGCTCCTCCTTCCACGGCACGGCCGAAACCTCGCGGGTCGATGCCGGGTAGCTGACCAGCCCCAGGTCCACGCGGTCTTCCGCCACCGCCTGGTACACCTTCTCCGGCCGCAGGTAACTTACTTCGACGCGCACCCCGGGCATCCGGCGCCGGAACGCCTCCTCCAGCCGGCTCATCAGGCTCAGCCCCACGCTGTAAATCGCCGCCACGCGCACCACGCTGCTGCCTTCTTTCTTCAGCTCCTCGATCTGCGCCAGCAGATCCTGCCGGCGCCGCAGCACGTCGCGCGCGAAATCGTACAGGAGCTGCCCCGCCGGCAACACCACCAGCGGGCGCCGCGAGCGGTCCAGCAGCTGCACGCCGAGCCGCCGCTCCAGCTCCTGCACCGCCTGGCTGGCGGCCGACTGCGTCAACCCGTTCATCGCCGCTCCGCGGCTGATGCTGCGCGTCTGGGCGATATCCTTGAACAGCTGGAGTTGGTCGAGATCCATTCCTGTGTCTTTATATCATCAGCACATCTGATAAAGCAAGGCTACAAATTCATCTTGACTAATGGTCGGAAGCGTGTCTATACTGGGGTTACTCCCCGATCGAGTCTGTACGCATCCCATGTATCAGGACCCTGACTCTCGCACTATACCCGCACTGCCGGAAGCGCAGGGGCTTTACGACCCGCGCCAGGAGCGCGACGCCTGCGGCATCGGCTTCGTCGTCAACACGAGCGGCGCGCGCTCGCACGACATCATTCTGAAGGGCATCCAGATTCTGCTGAATCTGACCCATCGCGGCGCCTGCGGCTGCGACCCGGAGACGGGCGACGGCGCGGGCGTGATGATCCAGATTCCGCACGAGTTCTTCCAGAAGGAGTGCGACCGGCTGGGCTTCGCGCTGCCGAACCGCGGCGAGTACGCCGCCGGGCTCGTCTTCCTGCCCGTGGAGCCCCACCCGCGGCTGATCTGCGAGGGCATCTTCGAGCGGATCATCGCCGAGGAAGGCCTGAAAATGCTCGGCTGGCGCGACACGCCGGTCGACATCGAGGCGATCGGGCGCGTGGCGCGGGCTTCGCAGCCCTACATCGAGCAGATCTTCGTCGGCCGCCCCGCGGGCATGGACCAGGACGCCTTCGAGCGCAAGCTGTACGTGGTGCGCCGCCGCGTGGAGCGCGAGGTGGCGGCCTCGGCGGACCTGGATCCGCGCGACAAGGCCTTCTTTTACGTCCCCTCCCTTTCCTCGCGGACGATCGTTTACAAGGGGCTGTTGCTGGCGCCCCAGATTCCGCGCTTCTTCGGCGACCTGGCCGACCCCGACTGCGTCAGCGCGCTGTGCATGGTGCACCAGCGCTTCTCGACCAACACCTTTCCGACATGGCAGCTGGCGCACCCGTTCCGCTATCTCTGCCACAACGGCGAGATCAACACCGTGCGCGGCAACGCGGCCTGGATGGCGGCGCGGCAGCCGATCCTCGCCTCGCCGCTGTTCGGCGACGACATCAGGAAGCTGCTGCCGATCATCGGGCCGGGCCTGTCCGACTCGGCCACGCTCGATGCCGTCGTCGAGCTGCTGACTCTGGCCGGCCGCTCGCTGCCCCACGTCATGGCGATGCTGATTCCGGAGGCGTGGGACGCCGACCCGACGATGAGTCCGGAGAAGCGCGCCTTCTACGAGTACCACGCCTCGCTGATGGAGCCCTGGGACGGCCCGGCGGCGGTGGCCTTCTCCGACGGCCGAGTCATCGGCGCCACGCTGGACCGCAACGGCCTGCGCCCTGCCCGCTATCTGATGACCAAGGACGGCCTGCTGATCATGGCCTCCGAAACCGGCGTATTGCAGATCCCCCCGGAGCAGGTCGCCTTCAAGGGCCGGTTGCAGCCCGGGCGCATGCTGCTGGTCGATCTCGAGCAGGGGCGCCTGGTGCCGGACGAGGAGATCAAGGCGACGCTGGCCTCGCGCCGGCCGTACGCGCAGTGGATCCAGGAGCAGCAGATCCGGCTGGAGCATCTTCCCGAGCCCCCGCGCGTGCACCTCGCCGACCACGACACGGTGCTGCTGCGGCAGCGCTGCTTCGGCTACACGGAAGAGGACCTTCGGCGCATCCTCGTCCCCATGGCGGAGAAAGGCGAGGAGCCCATCGGCTCGATGGGGACGGACACGCCGCTGGCGTGCCTGTCGGACCGCCCGCAGCCTCTGTTTAATTACTTCAAGCAGCTCTTCGCCCAGGTGACCAACCCGCCGATCGACCCGATCCGCGAAGAGCTGGTGATGTCGCTCACCTCCTACCTGGGCACCGAGCGCAACATTCTCGACGAGACGCCGCAGCACGCGCACACGCTGAAGCTCGAGCAGCCGATCCTTACCAACCGGGATCTGGAAAAGCTGCGCCGCGTCTCCATGGGCGATTTCCTCGCCACCACGCTTCATATGCTCTACCGCGTGGAGGGCGGCGAGAAGGAGCTGGAGCGCTCGCTCGACGGGCTGTGCCGCCGCGCTTCGCTCGCCATCAAGCAGGGCTACACGGTGCTGATCCTCTCCGACCGCGGCATCGACGAGGAGCTGGCGCCGATCCCCTCGCTGCTCGCCCTCTCGGCCGTGCACAACCACCTGGTGCGCGAGGGCACGCGCACGCAGGTCTGCCTCATCATCGAGTCCGGCGAGCCGCGCGAGGTGATGCACTTCTGCCTGCTCATCGGCTACGGCGCTTCGGCCGTCAACCCGTATCTGGCGATCGAGACGCTGGAAAACCTCGCCGCGCGCGGGCTGCTGCCCGAGGGGCTCACCTTCGAGCAGGCTCTGCGCAATTACAAGAAGGCTGTCCGCAAGGGGCTGCTGAAGGTCTTCTCGAAGATGGGCATCTCGACGCTGCAATCCTACCGCGGCGCGCAGATCTTCGAGGCCATCGGGCTGAACAGCAAGCTGGTGGAGAAGTACTTCACCGGGACGCCTTCCCGCATCCAGGGCGTGGGCCTCGACGTGATCGCCGAGGAGGTGCGGCGCAAGCACGCCTTCGCGTTCTCGCCGATGACCGAGTCGGAGACCGAGCTCGACGTCGGCGGGCAGTACCACTACCGCGCCCGCGGCGAATACCATCTGCTAAACCCGCACACCATCGCGAAGGTCCAGCATGCGGTCCGGTTCAACAGCTGGGAGACTTACAAGGAGTTCGCCGAGCACATCAACAACCAAAACCGCCACCTGTGCACGCTGCGCGGGCTGATGGAGTTCCGCTGGGCCGACAAGCCGCTCGATTTGAGCGAGGTCGAGCCGGCCAGCGAGATCGTCAAGCGCTTCGCCACCGGCGCGATGAGCTTCGGCTCGATCTCGAAGGAGGCGCATGAGACGCTGGCCATCGCCATGAACCGCATCGGCGCGAAGTCGAACACGGGCGAGGGCGGCGAGGACGAGGCGCGCTACGTCCCGCTGCCGAACGGCGACAGCCTCCGCTCCGCCATCAAGCAGGTGGCCAGCGGCCGCTTCGGCGTCACCACCACGTATCTCGTCAACGCCGACGAGATCCAGATCAAGATCGCGCAGGGCGCCAAGCCCGGCGAGGGCGGGCAACTGCCCGGGCACAAGGTGGACGAGGTGATCGCGCGCGTGCGCCACTCGATCCCCGGCGTCGGCCTGATCTCGCCCCCGCCGCACCACGACATCTACTCGATCGAGGACCTGGCGCAGCTGATCTACGACCTGAAGAACGTCAACCCGAAAGCGCGCATCTCGGTGAAGCTGGTCAGCGAGGTGGGCGTTGGCACCGTGGCGGCGGGCGTCGCCAAGGCCCACGCCGACATGGTGCTGATTTCGGGCGACTCCGGCGGCACGGGCGCCTCGCCGCTCACCTCCATCAAGCACGCGGGAACGCCGTGGGAGCTGGGCCTCGCCGAGACGCAGCAGGTGCTTGTGATGAACGACCTGCGCTCGCGCATCCGCGTGCAGACCGACGGCAAGCTCCAGACCGGGCGCGACGTCGCCATCGCCGCGCTGCTCGGCGCCGAGGAGTTCGGCTTCTCCACCATGCCGCTCATCGCCATGGGCTGCATCATGATGCGCAAGTGCCACCTGAACACCTGCCCCGTCGGCATCGCCACGCAGGATCCCGAGCTGCGCAAGAAGTTCCGCGGCACGCCGGAAGACGTCATCCGCTACTTCTTCTTCGTCGCCGAAGAGCTGCGGCAGATCATGGCGAAGCTCGGCTTCCGCACCGTGGACGAAATGGTGGGCCGCGTCGACCGGCTGGAGATGAAGCCCGCCATCGACCACTGGAAGGCCCGCGGCGTCGACCTCTCGCAGATCCTCTACAACCCGCCCGCGCCGTCGCGCGTCGCGCGCCGCTGCGTGATGGCGCAGGACCACGGCCTGGAGCAGGCCCTCGACCACAGGATTCTCGACAAGGTGCGCGAGGCGATGGAAAACCGGCGCCCCGTCGAGCTGCACTTCCCCATCCGGAACGTGCACCGCACCGTGGGCGCGATGCTGTCGGGCGAAATCGCGCGCCGCTACGGCTCGGAGGGCCTCCCCGACGACACCATCCGGCTGCGCTTCACCGGCAGCGCCGGCCAGTCCTTCGGCGCGTTTCTGGCCCGCGGCGTCACGCTCATCCTCGAGGGAGACGCCAACGATTACGTCGGCAAGGGCCTTTCCGGCGGCAAGATCGTGATTTTCCCGCCGCGGGGCTCGACGTTCGTCCCCGAGGACAACATCATCGTGGGCAACGTGGTGCTCTACGGCGCCACCAGCGGAACCATGTTCATCAACGGCATGGCGGGCGAGCGCTTCGCCGTGCGCAACTCGGGCGCCACGGCGGTGGTGGAAGGCGTCGGCGACCACGGCTGCGAATACATGACCAAAGGCCTCGTGGTCGTGCTCGGGCGGACCGGCAAGAACTTCGCCGCCGGCATGAGCGGGGGCATCGCCTACGTGCTCGACGAGACGGGCGAGTTCCGCAAGGTGCTCTGCAACCGCGCCAGCGTCGATCTCGACCCGATGGTCGACCCGAAGGACGTCGACCTCGTGCGGTCGCTCATCGAGCAGCATCTGGCGGCTACCGGCAGCCCGCGCGCCTCCTGGATTCTCCAGAACTGGTACGCCATGCTGCCGCATTTCGTGAAGGTGTTCCCGCACGAGTACAAGCGCGTGCTCGGCGTGCCGCGCTCCTCCGATGCGACGCGCATCACGCTGACGCGGCCGCCCGCGCCGCCGCCGGAGGTGGTGCTGCGATGAGCCGCGCGGGTTTCCGCATGAATCTCCTGGAGGTCTGCCATGGGTAAGCCGACGGGCTTCATGGAATTCCAGCGTGAAACGTTCGGGCGCCGCCCGGTCGCGGAGCGCGTGAAGGACTGGTTCGAGGTCTACATTCCTCTGCCGGAAGACCGCGTGAAAAAGCAGGGCGGCCGCTGCATGGATTGCGGCGTGCCCTTCTGCCACACCGGTTGCCCGCTCACCAACCTGATCCCGGACTGGAACGACCTGGTCTGGAAAGGCCGCTGGCGCGAAGCCATCCGCGAGCTGCACGCAACCAATAACTTCCCCGAGTTCACCTCGCGCATCTGCCCCGCGCCGTGCGAGGCGGCGTGCGTGCTCGGCATCAACGAGCCGCCGGTGTCGATCAAGGCCATCGAGCGCGCCATTATCGACCGCGCCTGGGCCGAGGGCTGGATCCAGCCGGAGCCGCCGCCCGAACGAACCGGCAAACGCGTCGCGGTGGTCGGCTCCGGGCCCGCCGGCCTGGCGGCCGCTCAGCAGCTGGCCCGCAAGGGACATCTGGTGACGGTGTTCGAAAAGAACGACCGCATCGGCGGCCTGCTGCGCTACGGCATCCCGGACTTCAAGATGGAGAAGCACCACATCGACCGGCGCATCGAGCAGATGAAGGCCGAAGGCGTGAGCTTCCGCACCAATTGCTGCGTGGGCGTGGACATCTCCATCGACGAGCTGCGGCGGCAGTTCCACGCCATCGTCCTCGCCGGCGGCGCCGAACAGCCGCGCGACCTGCGCGTGCCCGGGCGCGAGCTGAAAGGCATCCACTTCGCCATGGAGTTCCTGCCGCTGAACAACAGGCGCAATGCGGGCGACCACATTCCCGACGAGCAGTGGATTTCCGCGGCGGGCAAGAACGTGATCATCATCGGCGGCGGCGACACCGGCGCCGACTGCCTGGGCACGTCCATCCGCCACGGGGCGAAATCGGTGAAGCAGTTCGAGATCATGCCCATGCCGCCGTCCGAGCGCAGCCCGCAAACGCCGTGGCCCCTGTGGCCGTATCAGCTGCGCAACGAAACCTCGCACGAGGAGGGCGGCGAACGCATCTGGAGCATTTCCACGCTCGAGTTTCTCGGCGATGAGAACGGCCATGTGCGCGCGCTGCGCACCACCCGCGTGGGGCCGCCGCCGAAGTTCGAGCCGCTGCCCGGCACGGAAGAAATTCACGAAGCCGAACTGGTGTTGCTGGCGATGGGCTTCACGGGGCCGGTGAGGAACGGGCTGATCGAGCAGCTCGGCGTCGAGTTGGACGCGCGCGGCAACGTGAAGGCCGACGAGCGCTACATGACGTCGGTTCCCGGCGTCTTCGCCGCCGGGGACATGCGCCGCGGCCAGTCGCTGGTGGTGTGGGCCATCGCCGAGGGCCGCAAGGCCGCCGAAGGCGTCCACGAGTGGCTCATGAGCCAACCCGTGCCGGAGGTGTGAGCGACAAGCTCAGCCTTTGCCGCGCGCAGCGCCGGCGCGCCTGTTGCGGGGTGCGGAAGCCGGCGCCGCCCTGCGAACCGCTTTCTTCTTGTCCGTTGCGGCGCCTGCACCGCGCTTGCCGGCCAAGGCCCTCAGCCGCAGCCAGTTCTGATGTGCGGCGTCCGGGTCTGTCTTCAGCCGGATCAGGTCGCTGCTGCTCTTGTCCGGCAGCACGCCTCTTTCCCAGCGCTTGACGCTCGCCTCGCCAACGCCGAGGTATTCGGCGAACTCGCGCTGGCTCATTTGCAGACGCTCACGCGCGGCCCGGATCTCCTCCGCCGAAAGAATGCCCTCGAGCCGGCGGTATGTCTCATCGACGAGGCGGCCGTGTTCCTTCACCCGGTCCCAGGGGATGCTGATAGCCCCGCACTTGTTGCAAACGAGCACCGTGTCTTCCACATCGAACTTGCAGCCTCGGATTTCGTGCGGCACCTTGACGCGCTTGCGGCCCAGCCGCCCGTTCCCACAATCGAAGCATTTCATGGTTTTCTCAATAATCGGCCGGGTGTAGCGAATACAGCTTGGCGACAGGCTTCTCCCCTTCGAGCCTGAACTTCAGATAGACTTTCATCCCGAGTTCGCGCGACCAGAAGACGAAGGCGTGCCCTGGCGGATCCCATGGCTCGCCAATGGGCCGATACTCTTTCGCCTGAATTTCGGATGCGATCTTCGGCAGGATGTCCGGAAGATCTTCCATGGCCAAGCCCACCTCGCCAAGACGGTAGTAAATGCGCTCATGGAAGACAACCCGGCCTTCCGCCGCCGCCTGCCTGAAATGGGCCAGAGCCCGTTCCGGATCGGCGGCATCCGGATGCTTCCTTCGGGGGCGCCTCATTGCCCGCCCCCTCTGGTATCATTTGATACCAAATTCAGCTCCTCGTCAAGCTTGAGTGCCTTTAACACGTGGCAAGCAAACCGAAAATAATCCCACATGCCCAATGATGGGGCCTCTGGCAACAAGCCGCTTCTGCGAGGCCGGCGCATGCGCGTTGGTGTCAAAGTATCACCGGGCGCCTGCGGCGCGCAGCGGAAGCAACGGCGCCCGAGGGGCGGTCCCGGGCCCGGCAGCCCGCCCGCCGCGGCTCACTCGAGCAGGTGCGGATAGGCCGCCATCACGCGGCCGATCTCTTCCATCTGGCCCGGCGAGAGGTCTTCGTGCGGGTCGAGGCACGCCCGTGACGCCATGCGCCCTTGCCGAACCAGCACCTCGTGGATGCCGGCGATGCAGCCGCGGAAGCCGTTGGCGGCGTCGAACAGCGCGGCGTTCAGATCGGTGAGCTGCGCACCGAGAGAGAGCAGCAGCGCCGGGTTCTGCCCCTCGTGGATGCGGCGCAGCAGGGCGACGGCGCTTTTCGTCCCCACCGCCCACTGCCCGAGTAGGCCGCCGCGAATGCGCAGCGTCACGCCGTTGAAGTGGAACGGCGTCAGCAGGTCGGCGACGATGTTGTCGTCGTTGCCTGTGTAGAGCGCAATCTCGCGGGCGCGGCCGCTGTCGGCCACGGCGCGCACGACGTCGATCGTCTGATACCGGTTGAATGGCGCGATCTTGATCGCCACCAGGCACTCCAGCTCCGCGGCGCGCCGCCAGAATTCGTACGGCAGCACGCGCCCGCCCACCGCCGGCTGAAGGTAAAAGCCGAACACGGGCAGCACACGCCCCACTTCGGCGATGTGCGCCACCAGCTGGTCGATGCTCGCCTCCTTCAGCGCCGCGAGCGAGACCAGCCCGCAGTGGTAGCCGAGCGAGCGGGCCAGCTCCGCTTCCCGCAGCGCCTGCGCCGCCGGGCCGCACACGCCGGCCACGAGCACAACATCGCGGCCGCGCGCCTCTTCGGCGGCGGCGCGCAAAACCGGCGCCAGCAGGTTGTGCTCCGGCGCGCGGATCGCAAACTGCGTCGTGTGCACGCCCACGGCCAGGCCGCCGGCGCCCGAGTCCAGGTAATAGCGCGTGAGCGCGCGCTGTCGTTCCTCGTCAAAACGGCGGCCGGGCGTGAGGCACAGCGGGTGGGCAGGGATCACGAGGCCCTGCCGCAAACGGTCGAGCCAGGACATGGTTCAGAACTTTCCTTCGCGCATTTCAAAGTGGGTCGGCTTGCCGTAAACGGGGCCGCCGCGCAGGATCCAGGCGGCGGTCAGGTCGATGAGGTCCTGCGCCTTCAGCGACGGCAAGCCGAACAGGCGGTGGCAAAGCGCGGCGTTGTTGAGCAGCGCGGTGGGGTGCTCGGCGCCGGTGAAGTGCGGCTCGGCGCCGAAGCGCTTGCCGAACTCTCGCGCGATGTCGCGCACGCGCAGCGTTTCCGGCCCGGTGACATTCAGCACGAACGGCGGCGAGGTGGCGCGCGCCAGGCATCGCAGCGCCACGGAGTTGGCGTCGCCCTGCCAGATCACGTTGACGTGGCCCATGTTGAGGTCCACCGGCTGCCTGTCGCGCACTTTGAGAGCGATGTCGACCAGCACCCCGTAGCGCAGCTCCACCGCGTAGTTCAGCCGCAGCAGCGCCACCGGCGTGCCGCAGGTCCGCGAGACGTAGTCGAACAGGCGTTCGCGGCCGAGCACGGATTGCGCGTACTCGCCGATGGGTTCGGGCGGCGTCTGCTCGGTGGCGCCGCCGCCGGAGACCGGCACCAGCGGGTACACGTTTCCCGAGGAAAAGGCCACGATGCGCGACTCGCGCCAGCGGTGCGCCACCAGCCCGGGCAGATACGTGTTGACCGCCCATGTCAGCGAGGGGTTGCCGGTGGAGCCGAACTTGCGCGCCGCCATGAAGATCACGTTGGGCGCATCCGGGAGCCGGTCGAGCGCGCCGGGCTCCAGAAGGTCGCACTCCAGGGTTTCAATGCCCCACTGGCCGAGCTGCTCGCGCACGGCAGGGTTGGAAAACCGGCTCACGGCGATCACAGCCGCCTTGTTTCCGGCGGCGTCGAGAGCGCGCCGCGCGCGGTGCGCGAGCGACGGGCCCATCTTTCCGGCTGCGCCCAGAATCAGCAGCGGCCCTTCCAGGGTGCGCAGCGCGTCGATGTCCGCGGCCGATGGCGCCGACAGAACGCTTTCGAGTTCAGCCTCCGATGTGATCATTGCGCGTGGATGACAAAAGTATATGCCCCCTGCGCGGGCGGCGCGGGAAGCCTCAGCCGCAGGCGCCGCATCGCCTCGCCCCACACCGGGCGCAGGCGCGCGTCTTCCACCGGGTGTTCATCCACCGTGGCTCCCAGCCGCGGGTCGTATTCGATGACGATCCGGCCGTCCAGCACGGCCCGGCCGGGCGACGCAAGACTCACCTTGCGCGGCGTGATGAAGTTCCACTCGACGGAATCCCTGCGGGCCAGCTCGAACGCGTCGCGCAGCACGACGCGGTTGGACTTGCGGTCGAGCGCGAGTTCACGCAGCCAGCGCGGGCAGCCCGCCTCCTGCGGATAGGCCGCGTGAATCTCCATCGACACGCGGCCGGGCTCGGCCCGGAAATTCCGCGCTTCATACTGGCGGCCCGCCGCCTGCATCACGCCGTTGATCGTCGGGCAATTGTGCCAGGCCGATTGCATCGTCCAGATCTCGTAACGGTGCGAGGAGAACGTCCTCGCCGTGTATGTCTCCACGCCGATGTCGACCAGCGCCGGCTCGCCGTCGCAGAAGACGACGAAGTTGCCCACGTCGTTGTGATTGTGGCTCTCCGCATTGTGGCCGCCCTGCGCGGCGACATAGAAGCCGCGGTCCGACCCTTCCTCCAGGCGCGCGGCGAACACCTGCGTGCCGGGCAGGATGACATCCGCCACCAGCGGCGGGCGGGCCGACTGCGACGCCGCGCGGATGTCTTCGTAATGGAACAGCGACCGCAGCGAGCGCAACATGGACTCGTGGACGGCGAGCCGCCGCGGGTCCTTCTCCCGTCCCGCCAGCCATGCGCCGAAGGCCTGCATCTTCCCGTCGCGAACGCGCTGCCCGTAGCGCCACACGAGCACGGCGTCGGGAGTCACCTTCGCCGAAGCGTCGGCGAAGTTGAGATACCACGGGCCCGCGATGTGCGCGCGGTAAATGTAGGCGCCCATTTCCCGGACCAGCGGCATGTCGTAGACGTCGATGGCGCCGGCCGAGGCCGAGTGGAACAGCTCGAGACAATCGAACAGCGACGCGCCGGCGCGGCTCCAATATCCGGGGCCTTCATCGCAGCCGCCGTCGTCGTGGTAGACGTCGAGAAACGCATCGAGCGAGCGCACGATTTTGTGCAGCGCGGCCGCGCGGCGGTCCGCATCTGTTTCGACCAGCAGCACCGAGCTGAGCCAGTTGGAGTTGATCCAGGGGTTCCAGTTGTTCACCGCGCGCGTGCCGCTGAAACCCAGCCACCAGAAATCGTCCCGCGCAAGCAGCGGGTCGAGAATGCGGCGCCGGATCTCCATGTGGATGCGCGGACGGACGAGTTTCGACAGCCGGTCGAGTTGCGGGCCCAGCAGGTAATCGATCCATGCCAGCGTCGCCGACGTTTCGGCGGCGAACAGATCGACGATGGGTTCCGTGACATCGGGCAGCGTGTTGCCCGCCTTCTGCACGCCGATGTGCGCGGGCACGCCCCAGAAGGATTCCTCGCATGTGAGCCAGACGCCGTCGAGCACGTCATCGAGGAACCGCCCGCGGCCGTCGATGCACTCGGCCAGCGCTGCCAGAGTGACCCGGTCGCGGCGCGCGCGGCGCACCCGCTCATAGCGAGCGCGGACGCCGTTCCGCGCATAATCGAGAAACAGGCTGGCGGGCAGCGAGGGCCAGGCCTGGCCGAGCTGTTCCTCGGCCGCGGTGACGACCGAGGTCTTCAGCTCGAGCGGCAGCGCCTGCCACGCCGCCCGATCCTCCGCCGCCGGCCAGGGATGCCAGTCGGCGCGGGCGCGTACCGTGCGCCGCAACAGATCGGCGGAGATGCGGGACTGGAGCAGCTTCTTTTCCGGCGGCGCGGGGCGCGGTTGTGCGAGCAAGGACGCGGGGGCAGCCAGGAGAGTCCGGCGGCTGAAATCCATCATGCGAGGAATCTATCGCACTTTCAGGGTCCGGGCAAAGCATGGATACTGGAACACAGGATGAGGCTCGTGCTGATGGTGGGCCTGCCGGGCTCGGGCAAGACCACGTGGCTGGAAAAGCAGGGCATCCGCGCGCTGTCGAGCGACCGCATGCGCGCGCTCATCACCGGCGACGAAGCCAACCAGAACGTGAACCGCCTCGTGTTCCGGCTGCTGCGCGAGATCGTGCGGATGCGCGCCGCCGCGGGCGTCGCCGAGACCTGGATCGATGCGACCTCGCTCACCCGCCGCGAGCGGCGCGCGTGGATCCGGCTGGCGGAACTGCTCGACTGCGAAATCGAAGCGGTGTACATGGACGTGCCGCTCGAGGAGTGCAGGCGGCGCAACCGGCTGCGCGAGCGCGTGGTGCCGGAAGAAGCGATGGACCGCATGGCGGCGCGGCTCGAGCTGCCGCGCGAGGAGGAAGGGTTTGCCAGGGTTCGTCGCGTGCGCAGTGATTGACCGACCGGGCTGTCACACGCGCCGCCTGTGAACCCGGCCCCCTGATCCGCGTGTGTCGGCAAACGGCATAGCGGCAAGACCGTGCAAGGGCGGCCCTTCCTGTCGTGCCGGACGCGAGGAGCGAACTCTCTGCTCACCGGAAAGGATTCGGCCCGCCGGTAAAACCCGCCGCCTCGATCGGGAATTGGGGGCCTGGTCTGTCTGGATTCCTTGAAGTACAACCCTAAAAAAATTCAGATAGGGACAATTTTTTTCTTGACAAAATCACGGGGGGGTAAAAGTAACTCATGAAGTCACTCACCTCACTCTTCGAAATCCGGGACCGCATCACCCGAATCGGGATAGTATGCATGATGGGAATAATGGTTGGCGCGGGAATCGCATCAGGAGGCGGGTACCCTTGCACTCCAATGGTCAGCAGAGGCCGCATGAGCAGCTGTCTGAGCGTGGATTGCAATGGTACCTGGGTGTGGATGTGCGCAGTAGGATCCTGTTACGTGACCCCCGAGGAGGGGCAGCGCGGATGCGTGCCTCAGCCGGGACAAAGTTGCGCGCTTTTCGGCTGTTACACCGTGTACGGCTGCTATTCGTGCCCGTAGGAAGAATTGCGTAGGCAAGAGAGGGAGACAACAAGAGAGGGAAACAACATGACCCGCAGTAATCGGATTTTCACCGGCATAGGTCTGTTTGCTATTTGCTGCCTTGGTACTTTTTTCGCGAGCCGCTGGATTGCCAGCCAGGTGGTCACGGCGCGCGCCCGGACTGTGATTCAGGGCAAGCCTTACACGATGATGCAGATCACGGTGGGCAAGGGGAAAGACGGGACGGCTAAAGTGACCGAGCAGAGGACTGTTGCAGTCAACCGGGACGGCGCGGAAGTGTGGATGAGCATTTTCCCGGGCCACCCGGAATCCGGTCCGATCCGCAGGATCGTCAGAAGCGACGGGAGAGCTACGGTTGCTTTTGAGAAGTTCGCACTGAAAATGACGGAGTACATTCCCACCAGAGTGCTCGAAGCCAGAAGCAGTTACGCTGAAGATGCCGGCAAAGAGTGCCGTTTTTCTTTCGAAAAGAACCTTGGCCTCTCCAATATCGCAGGCGTGGCCGTCAGCGTTTCGCAATACGAACCCATTAAAAACCGGCGCGAAACGGTCTGGCGCGCTTTGGACTACGCCTGTGTTCCGTTGGCGGTCAGGATCGAGGAACTCGTGGATGGCCGCTGGGAGCTCTTTGCAGAATCCACAACCGCCTGGTTCCATCCTGGCGATCCTCCGGCGGAATTGTTCGACGAGGCCTGGTTCGGCCGGCTCCAGGAGGTTTCTCCGGCGGAGGCGTTACGGAAGATCGCCGCTGCCACAGGCGTGAGCGCCGTGGAGTGCCCGGCGTGCTATAACCCTGCCGCTCTTGAGGAAATCGAAAAGCGCTACTACCGGAACCAGACGCCACAGCCGTGAGCGCGCCGGGCTCAGGCAGGGCCATCCGGAGGCTGCGGGGCACATCTGGCGGGTTTTCCTGTCAGATTTCCTCTCTGTGCAATCCCCCACAGCGCGGCAGGAACCAGCCCCAGCAGCCCTGAGCACACTGCCAGCGTGCGTAGCGGGATGCCCAGGTCGATGAGTTCTCCCGCCGCGTAGCTCACCGCGCTCATGGTGAGGAACAGTCCGGCAAAATCGGCCGAAAACACGCGGCCGCGGAATTCGTCATCCGTGATTTTGTGCAGCAGCGTGGTGGAAAACACCCATGCCATCGACGAGCCCGCATGGCCGATGGCGACATACAGGCAGGCGAGCCACAGAGCCGGCGCGAAGCCGAGCGCGGTGTAGGCGGCGGCGGTGATCAGGAAAGCGAAGAAGATGCCGGACCGCATCTTGCGTTCATCGTTCTTCGCCCAGTATCCGCTGGCAAAGGACCCGATGAAGGCGCCCACGCCGCGGGCGCTGAACAGCAGGCTCATGCTGAGCGCGCCGCTTCCCTCGACGGGAAAGATGCGTTCGCCAAACACCGGAAGCAGCACCCAGTGCGCGCCGGTCAGGCCCATGCCCGCCTTGACAAGCAGCGTGGACAGCCGCTGCGAATGCCGGCGGACATACCGGATGCCCTCCCAGATCGGCTTGTAATCGAACAGATCCCGGAAGCGGAAGGGCGGAAGGTTGTCGGCGTGCGTCTCGCGCACCCGCATGGCGGCGAGCAGCAGGGCCGACGCGGCGAAGCTCGCCGCGTTGAGGAGGAAGACGGACGTCCTGCCGAACTTCCACAGCACCAGCCCCCCGAGGCCGCTGCCCAGCGCAAGGTTGATGGCCCAGGTCGACGAGGACAACGCGTTCGCCACCAGCAGCTGGTCTTTCGAGCGGACCAGCGCGGGGATGATCGCCGTGCGGCCAGGCTCGAACAGGGCCCACATCACCGTTTCCAGAAACAGCAGCACCCAGACCAGCCAGATCCTGTCGGCCGAGGTCACCATCATCATGCCGAGCACGATGAAGATGCGCGCGATGTCGGCCGTGATCATGATGGCGCGGCGGTTGAGGCGGTCGTTGAGCACTCCGGCGGTGGGCGCCACCAGCACCTGCGGCAGCAGTTGCAGCACGACGGCGATGCCCACGCTTTCGGCCTTGCCCGTCAGTTGCAGCAGCAGCGAGTAGACGGCCACGGCGTAGAGCCAGTCGCCCAGCTCGCTGATCACCTGCGCCAGCCACAGCAGGCGGAAGTCGCGGTTCTCGCCGAGCAGGCGCAGGTAGGCGGCGAAGCTGAACGACGGCGCGCCCGCGGCTTCCATGGGCGGCTAATCCGTGTAGATGCCCATGCGCTCTTTGACGAGGCGGACTGTGGAATTGGCTATGGGCGAGACGCGCTCGGCCGACTCGCGCAGGATCCGCTTGAGATAGCCCGGTTCTTCCGTGATCTCGCGGTAGCGCTGCTGGATGGGTTCGATGCCTGCCACCACCGCCTCCGCCACGGTCTTCTTCAGCTCGCCGTAGCGCATCCCGGCGAAGTGCGAGCGCATCTGGCCGTCGCTCCAGCCGGTGAAGGCCTGGAAGATGGTCAACAGGTTCTGCACGCCGGGGCCGAGATTGTCAAAGTCGACGCCGGGCAGCGAATCCGTGGTGGCGCGCATGATCTTCTTGCGGATCAGAGCGGGCGGGTCCAGCAGCCCCACCGCGTGCCAGGCGCCCGTTTCGGACTTGCTCATTTTCTTCGTCGGGTCGTCGAGGCCCATGATGCGCGCGCCCACGGCCGGCAGGTACGTCTCCGGCATGACGAACGTCTCGCCATAGAGCGCGTTGAACCGCTGCGCGATGTCGCGCGTCAGCTCGAGATGCTGCGTCTGGTCCTCGCCCACCGGCACGATGTTGGCCTGATAGAGAAGAATGTCGGCCGCCATCAGCACCGGGTATTGCAGCAATCCGTCGCCGACCGACTCCTGTTTCGACGCCTTGTCCTTGAACTGGGTCATCCTCTCCAGCCACCCGAGCGGCGTCACGCAGGTCAGCAGCCAGCACAGCTCGGCGTGCGCGGGCACGGTCGACTGCACGACGATCGAAGACACCGCCGGGTCGATGCCGGCGGCCAGAAACAGCGCGGCCGTCTGGTCGATCTTCGCCCGCAGCTCGGCCGGGTTCTGGTAGACGGTGATGGCGTGCAGATCGACGATGCAGAACACGCACTCGTAGTCGTGCTGGAGGCGCACCCAGTTCTTCAGCGCGCCCAGGTAGTTGCCGATGTGCAGGTTTCCGGTGGGCTGGATGCCGGACAAAACTCTTGGTTTCATGCTGAAGTAAGAGCGAAGGGCTCCTTTTATCGTAAAGGACGGGCATGGACGAAGTAAAAATCGAGAAATGGGTCTACGGCGGGGCGGGGCTGGCGCGGACGGAGAGCGGGGTGATGCTGATCCCCTTCGTCCTGCCCGGCGAGCGGGTGAAGGCGGAAGTCGTGCGGCGCCGCGCAGGCATGATCGAGGCGCGGGCGGCGGAGATCCTTGAGCCGCACGAGGCGCGCATCGAACCCCGGTGTCCTTACTTCGGCAAGTGCGGCGGCTGCCATTACCAGATGGCGCCCTACGAGTTCCAGATCGAGGGCAAGCTCGCCATCCTGCGCGAGGTGCTCGAGCGGGTGGGCAAGCTGAAGCCGCCCGCCGAAATCCGCGTCATCGCCGGAGAGCCGTGGGGCTACCGCAACCGCAGCCAGTTCCATTTCGGCAAGCACGCGCTCGGCTACAAGATGGCGGGGTCGGCCAGGGTGGTCGATGTCGACGAGTGCCCCATCTCCTCGCCGGCCGTCAATGCGGCGCTCCGGCAGATCCGCGCCGCGCGCCGCGAGCGGCACTTCCCGCGGTTTCTGCGGGAGATCGAGCTTTTCAGCAACGGGGAGCGCACGCTGGTCAACGTGCTGGAGACCGAAGGCGGGCGGGGCGTGGCGCGCAGCTTCTTCGCGCGCCTGGCGGAGAGGATCCCCGGGGCCGCCGACGGAGAGCTGTTCTATGACGCCTGCGGCGAGCGCTTCCGCGTCAGCCACCGGTCGTTCTTCCAGGTAAACCGGTTCCTGCTGGAGCCGCTCGTCGAGACGGCGCTCGAAGGCGCCGGCGGCGCCGAAGCGCTCGATCTCTACGCCGGCGTCGGGCTGTTCACCATCCCGCTGGCGCGACGCCTGGGGCGCGCCACCGGCGTCGAGAGCGACGGCTCGGCGGCGCGCGACCTGGAGTTCAATATTGCGGAGGCCGGCGTCCGCGCCGAGGCCAGGCGGATGCAGGCGGAACAGTATCTCGAGGGACTGACAAAAGCGCCTGATTTTGTTCTGGCCGACCCGCCCCGCGCCGGGCTGGGAAAGCGCGTGGTGAAGCACCTGTTGCGGCTGCGCCCGCCGCAGCTGCACCTGGTGAGCTGCGACCCGGCCACCCTGGCGCGCGATCTGGCCGCGCTCGCGGCTGGCGGCTACCGCATCGACTCCATGGCGATGATCGACCTGTTTCCGCAAACCAGCCACATCGAAAGCGTGGTCCGGCTGCGGCTGGACACTTCCTCTCAGCCCGCCGGCTGAGTGGCATGGTGGCGCACGGGCCGTGGCTCAAGCGATGCCACCAGCTCGGGCGCCAGCTCCGGCTGCAAGGCCAGCGCGGCCTTCCAGGCTTGTTGCGCCTCGGCCAGCCGTTCGAGCGAAGCGAGCGCATGGCCGTAATTGAACAGCCAGCGGGCCTCGTCCGGCCTCACCGCCAGCGCCAGCGCATAGAGATCCGCCGCCCGGACGTAATCGCCTTGCTCGTGGAGCCGGATTGCAATTCCCGCTTCCAGCTCCGCCAGAACGGGGTCCTGCGGCGCCGCCCCGAGCTGTTTCGCTTTCTCCAGCGCCTCCAGCGCCTGTGCCGTGCGGCCTTCCGCCACATGTATCATTCCCAGCCGCAGCCAGGCGAGCGGCGGCGTCCCGGGCGCCTCTCCCAACGCCTCGAAGGCTGTCCGCGCCGGCTCCAGGTCCCCGGCCATGAACAGCGCCTCGGCCAGCGCGAGCCGTGCTTCCATATGCCGGGGGTCGATCTGAAGCGCCGCCTGAAACGCCCCGGCGGCCTCCCTGTACCGGCCCAGATGATATTGGCACAATCCGATGTGATACCAGTGTTCGAGAAGCGCCGGCGCGGCTGCGGCCAGCTCCTGCCAGGCCCCCAGCGCGGACTCGTAACGCTGCTCCTGAAAATCGGCCCGAGCCAGCGCCTCCATGGCCGCAGGCGAGCCCGGCGAAGCGGCGCCCATCCGCGTCGCCAGCCGCCGCACATTCGGCCAGTCCTCCGCCGCCAGGGCAGCTTGCAAAGCGTTGGCCAGCAGCTCCTCGCGGCCCGGCGCGGCCTCAACCAGCCGCAGGTATATCGCCAACGCCTCGGCCGGCTTGTTTTGCAGCTGAAGCGAAGCCGCTTGCCCGCACAGCGCCGGCACATAACCGGGACGCAGATTCAGGCACTGGGTGAAGGCCGAGGCAGCCTCGGCGGGCCGGTCCACATGCAACAGCGACACTCCCAGCAGGTGCCACGCCTCTGCATGAGACGGCGTGAGAACCACGGCCCGCTGCAAGGCCTGGACCGCCTCCGGCCAACTTCCCAGCTTTGCCCGGCACAGCCCTTCGTTGAAGGAAGCGTACGGGTGATCCGGGGCTGCCGCAGCCAAGCGGTGATACAGCGCCGCGGCCCGGGCCGTATCGCCGCTTTCGAAACAGATTTGCGCCCCGAGCAGCAGTGCGTCCGGGTCTTCCGCGGCGAGCGCCGGCTCAAGGGCGGCCAGCGCCGCGGACGGCTCCGCCTTCAGCCAATGCCGCATGGATTCAGCCAGCGCCGGGTGCGCCGCAGCCCGCGCCTTCAGTCCGGCGTGGGCGGGAACGGCGGCCAGCAGGCTTCGTACGAGTTCGTCATCCAGGATCCAAAGCCAGGGATCGGAGGGCAAGGTCATCATCGGAAGTCAACCTCTGCGAAGCTGTCCGGGATCCACGCCTGGCACCCTTGGTGGCCCGGGGGCTTGCATTGCCCCGGCGGGCGGGGCCTGCGCACCGGCGTCGGTTCTTGTTTGACCGGGCTCGGGGCCAAATACGTAGGCCGGGCGTGCCGGCAACATCGCGGGACGCGGAATGAAAAGCACCCCTGCCGGCGCCATGGCTGGAATCGGAGCCAGCTTCGCCGGGAGCCTGCGCGCCTGGGCGGGCTCCGGCCTCCAGGAGAACGGACGCGGCGGGAGGCGATGCAACCGGAACGGCTGTGGGGTGCCGTTCATTGGCGCGGTGAAGTCCACCCGCGGCATCCCTCTGCCTGAAAGTTCGGGCAGCCTTGGCAAAGGACGCGGCTTCCACCTCCGTACGCCGCCTGGCGCAAGTCCGCCCCGATCTCGAACCGCGGGAGCAGGCCGCGGCAGGGGCGTCTCGTTGTGGACACCCGGGAGGCCCTCGGGAGCTCTTCCGGACGAGGCAAGTGCAGACGATGGTGGCACGGGTCCAACCGCCACAGGCAATGCAGGCTGTACAGGCGCAGGCGCCCCGATACCGGGCACCCTTGGTACTTCGAGCCTCGCTGCCCGGCTCTGTTCCAGCAGGACAGGCGCCAGAGTGACCTCAAATGGTTTGGCCTGCACGGCTGCTCTGGCGGGCGCCGCCGGGCGTGGCGCCAACGTCAACAATCCACCAAAGGGAAGCCGCCGCTCCGCCCCCCACGCCGGGTGGCTTGGGACAATGATCCTCCGGCGCGGAGGCCGCGGTGGCAGCGTGCGGCAGCAAATGGGAACGCCTCCCGCTGGCGTCAGGACGGACAACGGGAGCAGCGGCGCGGCGGCCGAATAGTCGCACCCCGTCTCCGCCGGGGCGCCGGGACCTGTGTCTTCGGCGGCTTCGAATAACTCGACGCTCCCGCGCCACTCCTGCTGCTGCGGGCTGGAGGATTCGCGCGAACCCGCGACGAGTGGCGCGCTGACCTCGGGTTCGCCAGGCTGCTCCTGCGGCCCGGCGGAGGCGGCGGCCAGCAACGCCACTCGCAGGGCCTCGAACGGGTTCGGCGCTTCCACTTGCGGCTGCTCCCGCGCCTCCGTGCCGGATTCGGAAGTTATGGGTCCTCCAGCGACGGCGCAGAACTCGCCCGTCGGGAACGCGGCATCGGGTTCCGGTACCGGCTCGAAGGATGACTCGATAACCGGCTCGGTCTCAACTGCCTTCGTCGACTCTTGCGGCGGCCGGAAGACAGATGCCGGGAGCTCATGCTCTTCCTTGCGGTGGAGTTGCGCGTGCTCTTTCGAACAATACCTGCGGCCATTCGCCACACGGTGCAACCACGGCAGCCGCCGTCCGCAGTATGCGCAGGTACGCATTCAGCCTTGGGCAACCTCTCGCCTCACCTATCGGCAGACTCAGGGAAAACCTTGATGCCCGCGGGCGTGATTTCTGACGGCGAAGCCGGCCCGCCTGGACGAAACGCGCACGGCCATGTCCGCACCCATAATGGGCAACGGCTGCTCCGCCGATGAAACAGGAAGAGCCCTCATGAATCCGTTCGAGCGGTTGCGCGAAATCGTCCAGGCGTTTGGACTTTCCGGGGCGGAAGACTCCTGCCGCTGGTTCGACGCCTCCAATCCCGTGTGTCGCGAGGCCGAACAGATGCTGCGGGCGGGCCGCGCCCCCGAGGCCGAAGCGATTTTCCACCGCGTCCTCCGGGAGCCTCAATACGCCGCTTTGGCCCGAAAGCAGAAGCCGCGCATCCTGCTGGCGCTGGCCTCGGCGCAAGTCCGGCAGGAGAAGTTCGACGCCGCCCTCAAAACAGCCTCCGAAGCCAGAAGCCTTCTCGGCGATGGCCGCAACAAGGCGAGTCCCGAATATGCCGATTGTTGCCGCCTTATGGGCCAGGCAGCACGGGGGTTGGGGGAACGCGAGGAGGCGCTGCGGCACTTCCTCGAAGGAATTGTCGCCTGCGAGCAGCAAAAGCCGCTCAAGGCGGCGGAGCTGGTCGAGCGAAGGCTGGAAACCGCCGGGCTGCTCCGCGAAATGGAACGCTTCGCCGATGCCGAAAAGCAGGCGCGCGCAGCAGTCCAGCTGGCTGGCGAGCGTTTGTCCAGGCACAAGGAAGAAGGCGATGCGCTGATCGAATGGGCCCAGTGTCTGGCTGCCTGCGAGCACTTCGACGAAGCCCGCGAGGCCGGCGAGCGGGCCGTGGAAATCCACCGCGCCGCTTGCGGCGAGCAGGCGAGCGAGGTGGCCGAAGACTACGAGAAACTCGGCCAGATTTGCCAGAAGCAGCAAGACCTCCAATCGGCGGTGGCGTACCTGGAAAAGGCGCTTGGCGTGCGGGACCGACAGGTGGGGGGCGACGCCTCCCAGCTCGCCCTGCTTCTGGTGGCCTTGGCCGACTTGTACACTTTGCTCGGGCGGCTGGCGCCCGCGCTGGAGCTCCTGCAACAGGCAGTGGGAAGGCTCGGGCCTTCGAAAGACGCCCATCTGGCCGATGCGCTGGAGAAGCTCGGGGCCATGTACGTGCGCACCGGCAGGTACGAAGACGCCGCGGACTGCTACCGCCGCGCTTGCGACGTCTGGGCAACATCGCCGGAAGCTTATGCCGACCGGATTGCCGCGGATTGCCGCGTCCTTGAGGATCTCCAACCGTACTTGCCCCTGCGGGCAGCCCCCGCGCGCGCCGAAACGCCGGATCCCGGCACGCCTGTGTGGCTCGACAACTCCCCGGCCGAACCATCGGTTCCGCTCGCCGGTCCTGTGTCTCCTCCTGCTTCTGTCATGGCTCCCCGGACAGTCGGTTCCCCTGCCGTCGGTTCCGGCTCGATGCCAGTCCTTTCACCGATGTCCGGGGCAGGACAGGCGGGATCCCCTGTCGCCGCTCCAGCCCCGGTCGCCGCGCCGGGCAAGGGCCCGGCCTTGCCGCAGCCCGTTGCTACGGTACCGCCGGGTCTGGCGCCCGCAGGATCCCGAGAGCAAGGGATCGCCTCGATCACACCCTGCGCCGGGACGACAGGAGCAGACCCGCTGGGCACAGATCCCTGCTCCCCCGGGCGCGCCGCGGCGCCCGGTCGCGACGGCCCGGAGTTCCAGGGCTGGGAGGAGCTGGAATTCGAGCCCCTGGCGGTGCAGCCTTCACAGCCCTCAGCCCGGAGCCAAGGCACGCCGCCATTGGACTGAACCTGCCCCTCACCGCAACGCCTTCCGGGCCGCGAGCGGGGCCGGGTGAAGCCTGCGGGATCGAGCGGCCCCACCGCCGTGCAGGGCCTCGACGCAACCGGCAGCCCACCGCCGTGCGCGGTGGTCGTCAAGCCTCGCATCAACCGCTCACTCTGCCCGGAATTCTGACGAATTCCGGCGCCCCGTTCGCGGCTCCTAAAGGGGAAGCCGCACTTCGCCCGCCTTGCAGCGGCCTCGTTGCCGATTTTGCATCCGCCGGCTCATGCGGACATCCAACAAAACATGACCCGCAGGTATGTCCTTCCAGGAGCCCTTCTTCTTGCCATGTCCGCTCTTGCCGCTTCCTCCATTCACGAATTCACCCTGAAAACCATCGACGGCCAGCCCGCACCGCTCAAGCAGTATGCGGGCAAGGTGGTGCTCATCGTCAACGTCGCCAGCCGCTGCGGGTACACGCCGCAGTACGCCGGCCTCGAAAAGCTGTACCGGAAATACAAGGACCGCGGCTTCGTGATCATCGGAATTCCCGCCAACAACTTCGGCGGCCAGGAGCCTGGCACGGAAGCCGAGATCAAGGAATTCTGCAAGCGCAACTACGACGTCACTTTCCCGATGATGTCCAAAGTCTCCGTCAAGGGCCCCGATATGACGCCTCTTTACGGCTACCTCACCTCGGCAACCGGCGGGGACGTGAAGTGGAACTTCACGAAGTTCCTGGTCGGGAAGGACGGCAAGGTGATCGCCCGGTTCGAGCCCGGCGTGGCGCCTGATGCGCCGGAACTGATCGCCGCCATCGAGAAAGCTCTCTGACCTGCCCGCAAGCACGGCCGTTTGGTACCTTGAAGGGGACGGCGGCGCTGTGGCGCCGCGGTCCCCTTTTTCCTTGCAATGGCTGCCATTCTTGTGACCGGCGGCGCCGGCTACATCGGGGCGCATACCGCCCGCCTCCTGCTTGAGGAAGGCCACGATGTCCAGGTCCTCGACGACCTGAGCAAAGGCTATGCGCACAACGTGCCCAAAGGCCGGCTCCACATCGTCAACCTGCACGACGTCGCATCCCTGGACTCTCTCTTCGCCCGGCATCGTTTCGAGGCCGTCATCCACTTTGCCGCACTGATCGCCGTCGGCGAAAGCATGCGCGAGGCCGAGCGCTATTTTCGCAACAACGTCGGCGGTTCGCTCACCCTGTTTGAAGTCATGCGCCGCCACGGGGTACGGCGGCTGGTGTTCAGCTCCACGGCCGCCGTTTACGGCGACCCGGACTCCACCCCGATCCCCGAAGACGCCCCCTTGCGCCCGAAGAACCCGTATGGCGAGTCCAAGCTGATGGTGGAAAAGATTCTGGGGTGGCTGGATCGGACCTCGGGATTGCGCTCGGTGAGTCTTCGCTATTTCAACGCCTGTGGCGCGGAGCCGCGGTATGGCATCGGCGAGGAGCACCAGCCGGAAACGCATCTCATCCCGCTGATCCTGCGCGCCATCCTCACCGGCGAGCCGCTGGTGGTTTACGGCGACGACTATCCCACCCCAGACGGCACCTGCATCCGCGACTACATTCACGTCTCCGACCTGGCAGCCGCCCACGCCCGGGCGCTCGACTACCTGATGCAGGGCGGGGAAACCACGGTTTTCAATGCCGGAACCGGCCGCGGCTACACCGTGCTGGAAGTGATTCGCGCCGCCGAGCGCGCCACCGGCAGGCCCGTGCCGTTCCGTTTCGGCCCCCGCCGCGAAGGCGACGCCGCAGTGCTGGTGGCCGACAGCTCCAGGCTGATGAAAACACTTGGCTGGAAGCCGCAGTACGAGTCGCTGGAGGCCATGGTGGAATCCGCCTGGCAATTCGAGCTGCAAAGGGGCCGGTCTTGAGCCGGCGGGCAGGATTCTGTAACCCCGCACCCACTTGTATGCGCCTTTTTGGCTGAAGGGACGTCTATCTGGAAGAAAGGATTTCTGCGTCTCCATGCCGGCGATGACCCAACCCGCGCCCCAGCCAGGACCCGGCGAGCAACTCGAACCGGTGCGCCGCCGCTCGCGGCCGTCCCTGCTGCGCCCCCTGCTTGTTTTGCTGGTGTTGGTCGTGGCCGGGGGCAGCGCGTTGCTCTACTGGCAGGCGGCCAGGCAGGCGGGCGCCTCGAAAACCGTTCTTGCCGCAACGCGAACCGCCATCGTTCAGCGCGGCAACCTGGAGGTCCGGCTGCGCATCAGCGGCAGCACGTCGGCGAAGGACTTCGTCAACATCACGGCCCCGAGGCTGCGCGGCCCGGAGGCGGGCCCGATGGTCATCCTGAAGCTTGCCGGGCCGGGCACGATGGTGAAGCCCGGGGATGTGGTGCTCGAGTTTGACCCGCAAAGCATGAAGGATCACCTCGACGACACGATCGACGGGCTCAAGGACCGGCAGAACGACGTCGCCAAGCGCAAGGTCAACAACGAGCTCCAGATGGAGAACCTGCGGCAGTCGCTGCGCGTGGCCAAGGCGGAGGTCGACAAGGCGGCGCTAGACTACAAGACCCTCGAGGTGCGCACGGATATCGACCGCGAGCTGCTGCGCCTGGCGCTCGAAGAAGCGGAGGCCGCCTACAAGGAAATGCTCAGCGAGGTGGAGCTGACCCGGCAGTCGCTGGCGGCCGATCTGCGTGCGGCGGAGATCTCCATGAAAATGGAGGAGCTCCACGTCCAGCGGCATGAGAATGATCTCAACAAACTGGTCATTCGCTCCCCGATCTCCGGCATGGTGGTGCTGCAAACCATGTTCCGTCCCGGCGGCGACCAGGTGACCGTGGCCGTCGGCGACCGCATGGGGCCGGGCCAGCCGGTGATGAAAATCATCAACCCGGAGAAGATGATGGTTGAGGGGACCGTCAATCAGGCCGAGGTGGCGCGGCTGCGCATCGGTCAGGAGGCCATCATCGGGCTGGATGCCTTCCCGGATGCCACGTACCGTGGCCACCTGTACTCGATCGGGGCCATCGCCGTTGGCAGCCGTCGCGAGAACTATTACATCCGCAACATCCCGGTCCGGATCCTTATCGAGAATCCCGACCGGCGCGTGATCCCTGACCTCTCCGCTTTTGCCAACGTCCTCGTCGACAAGCAGGAGGATGTCCTCCTCGTGCCCGCCTCCGCCGTGGGCGAGCAGGACGGGAAGCATTTCGTCTACATCCGCACCGAAAAGGGGTTCGAGAAGCGGGAGGTCCGCACCGGCTTGAGCAACGGCACGCAAACGGCGATTCTCGAGGGTCTCAAAGAAGGCGACGTCATCCGCGCCCAATTCTGATCCGGACTCCTGCTTCCCTGCGGCGCAGCGCGGCGGAGTCTGACATCCACCGCTTCCCTGTCCCGTGAGGGCTGCCGGTTCGCCTGGCTCGCCGCCTGCCGCCCCTTACCGCCGAGCCGCTTCCCGCCACAGCCGCGCGTTGTCCCGCAAATGTTCCGGCGACTGCGTCCCCACCAGCGCATACCCGTCAAACGGCTGGCTGCACACGAACTCGAACGCCTTCCGCCGGGCCTCGTCGCCGCACAAGGGGTTGCCGGCTTCGTCATACAGGAGCCGGCCTTCGGCGAAGGGGCGGTTTACGATCAGCCGGATGCCGCGCTCGCGAGCCAGCGGGAACACGGGGGCCATCTCCTGGCGCAGCGGATTGAACGGAATCTGCAACCACTCGAACCAGCCGGAGTCGAGTGCGATCCGGGCCGCCTCCATCGTCTTCACACTGGCGCCGAACTGCCGGATGCCGCGGCTGCGCGCCACTTCCAGCGCCCGATACACATCCTCCCGGCGCAAAGCCTCGGGCGTGGCCCGATGCACCTGGAGCAGGTCGATGCGGGGCAGCAGGCGCATCGACCGGTCAAGGCTCCGCACCAGCGCCTCGAAGGAGTGATCCGCCCAGGATTCCGTCCGGTCCGGCGACCAGTGGTCGCCAAACTTGGTGGCGATTGTGACGCGGCTCGCCGCCTCGCCGGCGTGCTCGCGCAGAAAACGCCCCACGCGCTCCTCGCTGGATCCGTAAGAGGAGGCTGTGTCCCAAAAGGTCACGCCCTCCTCAAGCGCGGTCCGGAGCAGCTCGCGAACCTGCTCTTCGGAAGGGATGCTTTTCCAGCCCGCGCCCCAGGGCCTTCCGATCTCGATCAGGCCAAGACCAAGTTCCATTGCTGCTGCCATTGTCCCAGAGCCGCCCCGCTCCCGCGAGTCGCCCGGCCGCCACAGGGTTCGGGAGCCGGAACGCTTCCGGTCATCGGAAGGCGGGCCGGGCGCCTTCAACGCCGGGTTTTTCCTGTGCCGGCGGGTGGTTCCATTGCGAGGCGGCCACACGACCGTGGTCTCGAAATCCCTCCGTGACCCCATGGTCTCGCCGCGGGCATGGCGCGCCCGATCGGGATCTTCATTCTTCTGCGTGCAGCCGCGCCGCCGGGCAACGATCGGTTCCGCCCTTCTGGCGTATCCGTGATGCGGGGCCGACGGGCGCCGGCAATCGCCGCTGGGCGGCGTACAAAAAATAGGGGCGCTCATGAGGAACGCCCCTGCGGAAGGTGCCCGGCTCAGGCCGGCAAGAGGAAGAGCGAACTGCTGCCCGGATCCCGGAGTTCGGAAGCGTCCAGGCGCCGCCGTACGGCGCGCGCTCAGGCCAGGTTCGGAATCTTGATGATCTTTTTCTGGATGGCGTACTGGACCAGCTGGGCTTTGTTGTGGATATCCAGCTTGCGCATCAGGTTGAACTTGTGGGCTTCCACGGTCTTGACGCTCAGGTTCAGGTCGCAGGCGATTTCCTTGACGGAGTTGCCTTCGGCGAGCAATTTCAGCACCTCGCGCTCGCGCGTGGTGAGAGTGGCGAAGCGCGGCATGCGGTTGGCCGACTTGATCCGCGACCGGAAGTCATCAACGAGCTGGGAGAGCATCCGCGGGCTGAGATAGCTGCCGCCCCGGCAGACGTCGCGAATGGCGGAAGTGAGTTGTCCGGCGGGGCTGTCCTTGAGGACGTAGCCGTTGGCGCCGACCTCCATGCCCTCCACAAGGTAGTCCTCGTCGTCGTACATGGTGAGGATCAATACCTTGGTTTCAGGGCGGTTCTTCTTGATCTGGCGGGTCGCCTCGAAACTGCTCAGCCCGGGCATGCCAATGTCCATCAGGACCAGGTCGGGACGCAATTCGGCTGCCTTCTCGACGGCATCCGCGCCGTTGGCGGCCTCGCCCACAACCTCCATGTCCGGTTCGGAGGCGATCAGTTGACGGATGCCCTGCCGGAACAACGTGTGGTCATCCGCCAGCAAAATTCTGATTTTTGCCATATCTCAGCTCCAAACCTCGTTCACCGTGCCACTTTGTCGTTCTTCCCACCGGCGTTCGCCTCGGCCGGGTTTCTTTTGCGGCGCCTGGCTCTCTCCCTTTCGGAGGCGGCCTCCCCGGCTTCGCCCATCGGCAGGATGACGCGAATCCGGGTTCCGTGCCGGAAAGCGCCAATCCCCGCGCCGGAGCGGGTTTCTCCGGACCGGGCCCGGTTGACATCCGGTCCCTCGGCTACTTTCCTTGTGCTTTGAACCTCCAACGTTCCCCCGAGCAGCGCCACGCGCTCCCGCAGTCCGGACAGCCCGTAGCAATCCTGTCTCGAGAGGGCCTCTTCCACGTCGAAGCCGACTCCGTCGTCCTCGATCTCCAGTCTCAACACTCCATCGGCGGTTTCCACCGAAAGGTTTACACGGGTGGCCAAAGAATACTTTGCAGCGTTGTTCAGCGCCTCCTGGACCAGCCGGTAGACGATAATCTCCGTCTTCCTCGGCAGATCGAGCCTCCTCGGAATCTGCACGCGGACCTCGGCCGGGTGGATCTGCCGGAAGCGCGCCGCCAGCTGCCGCAACGCGGCTGCCAGCCCCATCTGTTCCAGCACGGCCGGACTCAGCGCCCCGATCAGCCGCCGGATCTCCAGGATGCTGTGCTCCACCGTCTCGCGGAGCTGCCGCAGCCTGGCCTCCAGCTGCGGGTTCGACCCGGCGATCTGCTGTTCCAGCATTTCGAGTTGCAGCCGTGTATAGAGCAAGGACTGCCCGGCTTCGTCATGCAGCTCGCGGCTGATCCGCCGTCTTTCGGCCTCCTCCACCTCCACCATGTGCTCGGCCAGTTGCCGGATCTGCCGTTCCCGCTCGGCCAGCTCCTCCAGCAGCCGCGCCTTCTCCGCGGCCTGCCAGCACCGGGCTGCTGCATCCTGAAGCAGCCCGAGCTCGCGCGGCAGCCACTCATAGGGCTTGGGAAAGGCAAACTGGAGCACCCCGCGCAACTGCGTCCCTTCCTGCATCGGCACCGACCACACGGTGACAAAGCGCTCCTTCCAGCCGGGCCCGAGCACCGCGGCGGCATCGCCGCCCGATGTGGAAAGCACGCGAGGCGCCGCCAGCCGGCGGCGCACCGCCGAGGGAGGACTCAGCTTCCGACCCTTCCATTCCGCCATGCCTGCCGCGGCCACCCATGTCTGGCCAGGGCCGAAAAGGAAGATGCCTGCCTCGGCGGCGCCGCTGAACGATTTCAGGATGTCCAGACAACGCTCCCACAGCTGCTCAAGGCTGCCGGACTCGGTTTGCGCCCGGAACAGCTCGTAAAAGGTCCGGCTCTCGGCGTCCCGGACCTGATAGTAGGCGTCGTTCAGCGCCAAGACGACCAGGAAGTGCAACTGATTGCGAGCCCAGCGAAGATCGGCCTCCTGCCCGGCGAACAGCTTTCCGACGGCCTCGTCGAGCAAATGGTCGTATTCCCGCAGCGCCGCCAGGACCTGGCCCGGTGAAAGATCCAGCTTGGCCAGCCGCCGCGCCCGGTATCGCAACTGCTCGAGGAAGTCGGCCAGGCTTTTCCCCGAAGCCAGCATCCCTCCGGCAGCTCCGGGCGTGATCGCCTCAAGCGAAGCTGCCTGCGGCGCTGTGTAGCCGAGTTCTTTCAGCCGCCGCCGGAAAGACTTTTCCAGCCGCGGCCAATGCCCGGCAAGCGCCTGGGCCATCCACACGAGCTGCGCCTGCAACTGCTGGCTCAGGCCGGCGGCCAGCTCCGCCAGCGCTCCATGCTGGGGCGCACCATCCACGCCCTTCCTATCGGCCACATGGATCTCGGGCTTTAGCCTGAGAGAGGGAATCGGGGATTGTCCCCGGGCCTCCATGGCGAGTCCCGGCGCTCCGGGATCGGACAAATCGGGGCCGTTGCCCGCCGCATGCGAACTGCGCATTTGGAGCCGCGAGCGAAGCAGCGCGCAAGCGCTGCGCGAGCGAGCGGGCCCGCCGGGACAACCGGCGACTCTGCCTCCCGGGCTATCTCCGCCCTACGGGAATCAGATACAGCGGCTCCTCTTCGGCAGCCATGCGAAGGATGCGCGCCACGGCGCGGTCGTCGAATGCTCCCACCGGCACGCCGCCGAGGCCCAGCGCAACCGCCTGGAGCAGGACATTCTGCGCGGCATGGCCCGCTTCCATCCAGGCGTAGCGGATGCCGCGCTGCATATAGCGCCCGGTGATGCGTGCGAAGACGGCGGCCAGCGCGAGGATGAGCGGGGCGTCGCGCACCCATGCCTGCGACAGGGCCGCCCCGGCGAGCTCCGCGCGGCGGTCGCCCGCGGCCAGCAGCAGAAGATCGTGCCGCTCCGGGCGATATTTGTACACGCCGGGCGGGAGACCCTCCACGCGTCCGGCGCAGAGAAATGTCTCAAGCGGGTACAACGCGCCCGCGCTCGGAGCGGTGCGGTAGCCGCCGCGCGAAGTCACCCCTTGCGCCGCCCACGCAAGCTGCGCGGCCTCCTCGAGCGACAATGCGGCGCGGGAATAGCTGCGCAGCGAGCGGCGGGTGTGCAGGGCTTGTTCCACGGAAACATTCCCCGCCATTTTTGGTTTAGGCAGGGCGATGATGGCGGGCTGCGGTTCTCCGGCTGTCATGACAGCACCCAGGATGGCGGCCCATTGGCGCCTGTCCACTTTCCACCTCTGCGGCCGCCCCCGCGCGGGCGCCGATCCCGGCCCCGCAAACGCGGCACGGCGGCGACTTCACCTGGGATAGCCCACGGTCTGCGCCAGGATGACCCGTTGCGAGGGTTTGAGCCCGAGCGCCTTGCCCAGCGGCCCGGGGTCCACCCAGCCGCGGACGACCGTGGCGAGCCCCTCGGAAGCGCAGAACAAATACACGTTCTGCGCGATCGCGCCGGCGGTGACCCCGGCCCACACGGCCGCCTGCGGGTCGCCGCCGCTCCTTTCCGTGTCTTCGACATAGACCAGGTTCACCGGCGCCGTGTAGACGAAGTCCTGCTTGCCGGCCAGTTTTCGCAGGTCCCCTTCGGCGGCGCGCACGAGGCTGTGCGCCTTGGCGTCGTAAAGCCAGGCGCCTTGCGCAGTGATGACGTACAGGTCGATGGGCTGGCGGTTGTGTGCGGAAGGAGCGGTGCGATGCCCGGTGGCCGGGCGGTTGACGCCCCACGCAGCCCACAACAAATTCGACAAGACTTGTTGCGGCAGTTCCCTGTCGCTGAAGGACCGGCGGCTCTGCCGTTTGGACAGCGCGTCCATCAGCGGCATGCCGCCGCTGGTGACAGGTTTGGGCAGGGGCTGGGCGAGAAGCAGGGACGCAAGCAACGGGCACAGGGCAAAGACTGCAAAGCGCGGCATGGTTGCCTCCCGTATCAGGGATAGCAGAGATTCCGGTGCGATTCTACTCTCCCGCCGGCCTCTGCTTCAGAGCCCTTGCGACGAGAGCCGCTCCGGCAGGATGCGGTTCACCTCGGCGGGCTTCTCCATGTGCAGGAAATGGCCGGTTCCGGCCACGCGAACCAGCGTGGCGCGCGGGAACCGCCTTCGCAGGCTCTCCCCGGTGAGATACATGCTCGTGGCCGCGGCTATCTCCGGGAAAGGAACGTCGATCGCGCCCTCCCGCCACGCGGCCGGACCGGCGATGCCGCGCATCGCGCCCGCGGCGACGGCGGCGGGCGTGCCGAGCATCACGGTCTCGATCTTCTTCCGGATCTCCGGCGGCGTGGCTGCGGTGAACATCCCGTGCGCCATCTTTGCGCGGGCTTCCGTCGCCCCCGGCCCCTCGAACCGCGCCGCCAGATCCTCCAGGGGCTTCGAGGCGCCCGGCTCGGGGAAAAAGGCATCGACGGCGACGACGCCCAGCACCTTCTCCGGCCAGAGCCGCGCGAACTCGAGCATCACCGCCCCGCCCATCGAATGGCCCGCGAGGATCGCCTTGCCCGCCCGCTCCTTTTCAAGCACGCCATTCACCGCCCGCGCGAAGCGCTTCATCGAATCATCCGGTGCCGGGCCGCTGCGGCCGTGGCCGGGCAGATCGAGGGCAATCACGCGGTAGCGGCCCTTCAGCGCCTCTGTCTGGGCGTCCCGGAAGGTGTGGTCGTAGGAGCAGCCGTGGATGGGCACGATGGTCCGCGGGCCGCACCCCCGCGGCGGCGTAATGGATTTTCGCGTCGTTGAGCACGGCGGTTCCGGCCAGCAAAGGCAGGCTGATGGCGGAAAGGAGGATCGCGCGCATCAGCCCGTCTCAGGGCCTGCCCGGGAAGCCGGCGCCGGCGCGAGGAAAATTTGCAACTTTTCCGCCGCGCAGGCGCTTCCCGCGGCCGGCGGGCGCGGGTAGAATCCGGAAGGAGGACTTTCATGAGGACGACCGTGCGGGCCGCAATCCGGCTGGCCGCGTCTGCGTCCGCAGCTGCGCTTGCCGTTGCGGCGGCTGGCGGGCAGAGCGAACAGCCGCTGGCTTACAAGGAAGTTCCCGCGGCAGTGCGCGCGGCATTCGAAAAGCAGTTTCCGGGCGCGAAGGTTCGGGGCGCTTCATCCGAGACGGCAGCGGGCGGAACCGTTTATGAGGTCGAATGCGATTGGCGGGGCCGACGTCACGACATATCGTTCCGCGCCGACGGTGCTCTGGTGGCGGTGGAGGAGACCATCCCGCCGGGCGAGGCGCCGGCGGCGGTGATGGCGGCGCTGCGCAAGGAATTTCCGAAGGCGCAAGTGGTGCGGGCCGAAAAAATCACCGCGGGCGGCGTGGTCAGCTACGAGTTCCAGCTCAAGGGCGCCGCCAGGCGGGAGGCGAAGTTCTCCCCCGACGGGAAGCTGATCTCGGCCGAATAGCCTTCAGGGAATATCGAAAACGGCCATCACCGGGAAGTGGTCCGAGGGGAATATGTTCCCTTTGCGGTCAGTGATCGTCTCGGCCGAGCGGACCTTCCACGGGGCGCGGAACAGGATCCAGTCGATGCGGCCCGGCCGCGGCTTGCCCGTGAAGCCGTGGAAGGTGTCCTCGGGGCCGGTGCGCGCGGCGGCGGCCCGCCAGGCGTCCTCAAGCATTGGCACGAGCGTCTGGTAGACGGGCCCGCCGGCGAAGGCGTTGAAGTCTCCGGTGACGATGACGTGCGAATCCTCGTCGAGCAGCCGGATGCGGCACGCCAGCAGCTCCGCGCTTTTGAGGCGGGCCGCCGCGTCCACGTCGCGGTGCGCGAAGTGGGTGTTGAAGTAGTGGAACCTCGTCCCCGTGCCTGCGATCTCGAACTGCGCCCACGTCACCATGCGCGGCAGGCTCATGTTCCAGGAGATGCTGCCGGGCTTTTCGGGCGTGGCCGACAGCCAGAAGTCGCCGCTGTCGATCACGCGCAGCCGGTTCTTGCGGTAGAAAACGCCCATGTGTTCATCCTCGTGGTTGCCCCGGCGGCTGAGGCCGAACCAGGCATACTCAGGCAGTTTTTCGACGATGTACTGTCCCTGCTCGTAATAAAGCTCCTGCGTGCCGACCAGGTCCGGGCGGCGCGAGCGGATCACCTCGACGAGCAGATCCCGGCGCGCCGGCCACACGTTGGCGCCGTCGCCGGGGTTGGGATAGCGGACGTTGGAGGTCATCACGCGCAGCTCCGCCGCGCAGGCGGCGAGGCTCAGCGTGAAGAGAGCCACCCGGAAGAAGAGTCGCATGTCTTCGTTATACAATCGCGGGCATGAGGGCAGCAGCGGCTCTGTGCCTGTTCGCCGCCGCCGCGGCGGCGCAGGGCCTGAAGCCTGCCGAAGCCGCCGCGCGGATGGAGCGGATGCTCATGGACAACATCCTCAGGTTCTGGCATCCGCACACGCTCGACACGGAGCATGGCGGCTACCGCCTGAACCACGACGAGCGGGGCGTCTGGAAGGGGGACGCGCCGAAGGCGTTGGTGACGCAGGCGCGGATGGTCTGGTTTTTTGCGCGCATGGCGCGCGCCGGCTACGGCGACCGCAAGCAGATGCTGGAGGCCGCCGGGCATGGCTACCGCTTCCTGATGGAGCGGATGTGGGACGCGCGCCACGGAGGCTTCTTCTGGCGCGTGGACGCAACAGGGACCCGGAAGCTGGCGCCGAAGAAGCATCTCTACGGGCAGGCGTTCGCCCTCTATGCGCTGAGCGAGTATGCCATGGCGTCGGGCCGCAAGGATGTGCTCGAGGCCGCCGTGCGGCTGTTCGGGCTGCTGGAGGCGAAGGCGCATGACCCGCGCCACGGCGGCTATTTCGAGTATTTCAACGAAGACTGGACGCCGCCTCCTGCCGATGAGCGCGGCTACATGGGCGTGACGCGCGACTTCAAGCTGATGAACACGCACCTGCACCTGATGGAGGCGATGACCGCGTTCTGGCGCGCCTCCGCGCTGCCGCTGGCGCGCGAGCGCCTCGTCGAGCTGATCACCATCGAAGGCTCTGCGGTGGTGCGCCATGCCTACGGCGCCTGCTCCGACCGGCACCGCGCGGACTGGACGCCGGTGCTCGACGGCCCGGGCGGCCGCGCCAGCTACGGCCACGATCTCGAAAACATCTGGCTGCTCGAGGACGCCTTGCGCGCGGCCGGGCTGCCGGTGGCCCCGTGGACGGGGTTCTTCCGCAACAACTTCGAGTACTCAATGAAGTACGGCTGGGACGATCGGCAAGGCGGGTTCCAGGACTGGGGGCCGCTGGGCAAGCCGGCCGAGAGCCGCGTGAAAGTCTGGTGGGTGCAGGCGGAGGCGCTGGTGAGCGCGCTGGCCATGTACCGGCTCACCGGCGAGCCCCGCTACTGGAACGTGTTCGAAAGGACTTGGCGATTCATCGAACAACATATGGCGGATGGCGAACGTGGCGAGTGGTGGCCGCAGACGGATGAGAACGGCAAGCCGGGCGGCAACAAGGCATCCGAGTGGAAGGCCGCGTACCATAATGGACGGGCCATGATCGAAGGGCTGCTGATCCTGAGGGGGCTGCAATGAAGACATGGACGCGACGCGAATGGGCGGCCGCGCTGGCCACAGCGGCGGCGCAGGCGCGGGCACCCGAGCCGGAACAAGGCTTTGTGCCGCTGTTCGACGGCAGGACGCTGAACGGGTGGATCCTCGTGCACGGCAAGGGGCGAGGCTACATCGTCGAGGATGGCGCCATCGTCTGTCCCGAGGACGGCGGCGGGAATCTTTTCACGGAGAAGGAATACGCGAACTTCATCCTTCGGCTGGAGTGGCGCCTGTGGGAAGGCGGCAACAACGGCATCGGCATTCGCGCGCCGCTGGAGGGCGACGCGGCCTACGTCGGCATGGAGATCCAGATCCTCGATGACGAGGCCGAGGTGTACCAGAAGATGAAGCTCAGGCCGGCGCAGTACACCGGCTCGATTTACGACGTGGTACCGGCGCGGCGCGGCTTCGTCAGGCGCAACGGCGTGTGGAACGAAGAGGAGATCCGCGCCGAGGGCCGCCGGATCCAGGTGACGCTGAACGGGCAGAAAATTACGGATGCCAACCTCAACGAGATCCGGGACCCCGAAGTGCTGCGGAAGCACCCGGGGCTGCAAAGAAAGTCCGGCCACATCGGTTTTCTCGGCCACGGGACGCGGGTGGAATTCCGCCATGTCCGCATCCGCGAGCTGCCTGGCGCCTGAGCAGCCGGCGGCCGTGGCCCGGATCGGGGAGGCGTGACACTGACGACGGAAACACTGGTGCTCGCCCTGGCGTCCGCGCTCGGCGGCGCAGCCGCGTCCCGGCTGGCGCTGCGGCGGCGCGAATCACCGGAAATGCAGCGCGCGCAGCGCTGGGGCCACTGGCAGGAACTGCTGGAATCCCTGCCGATTCCTGCCTGCGTCAAGGACCGCACCGGGCGCTATGTGTTCGCGAACCGTGTCATGCTGGACTGGTTTCGGCATCGCGGCGTCGATCTGCCCGGCAAGCGCGATGCCGACGTGATGCCTGCCCACATCGCCGCCTGGCTGCGGGAAACGGAGGAGAGCCTGTGGCGGGGCGAGGCGCCGATGCTCGAGCAGGAGGTGAACGGCGCCGAGTGGCTGCCGGGCGCGGGTACGGGCCGCTGGCTGCTCAAGAAAATGCCGATCGACGGCGCGCCGTGGGGCAAGGGCATCCTTGTGCTTGCCTACGACGTCACCGAACTGCACGATACGCAGGTGGAGCTGGCGCGGCAGCGGGACTTCGTGCAGGCGGTGCTCGACTCGAGCGATGCGCTGATCGCCGTGCTGGACGCCGCCGGCAAGCTCGTGCGCTGGAACCGCAAGTGCGACGCAGCCACGGGGTACCACGAGTCGGAAGTCCGCGGCAAGTTGCTGGCCGAGGTTCTGGTACCCCCGGAATTCCGCGATGACGTGCAACGGGACTTCGCGCGGATTCTCGCCGGGGAGCACATTCAGGGCGAAACGCTGGAGATCGAGGCGCGGGACGGCCGCCGGCTGATCCTGGAGATCTCCGCCGGTCTGGTGCGCGACGAGACCGGCGAGCCCGAGTGGGTGGTGGTGACGGCCATCGACCGGACTGCGGAACGGCAGGCCGAGGCGCGCTGGAGGGAGTTGTCGCTGGAGCGCGATGCGCTGTGGAAGAACAGCGGCGACGCGCTCGCGTTCGTGGACCGCGAAGGGCGGATCGTGGCCGCCAACCCCGCGTTTTGCCGCCTGACAGGAATCCCGGAGCCGGAAGCGGCCGGCAAGCCGCTGACGGAGGCGATGTCGGATTGGCCCGGCTTTGAACAGGCCGAGCTGAACCGGTTCCGTGAACAATTCCGGCGGCGCGCGATCGAGCCGCGCTCGACGAAGGAACTGCGGCTGGCCGACGGCCGGAAGCGCTGGCTGGAGCTGGGCTGCACCTGGGTGGCGCGAACCAACGGCGAACCGCTGCTGCTGGTTTCGGCCCGCGACGTCACGGACCGCATCCGCAGCGAGCAGGAGCTGCGGGCCGCCAACGAGTTTCTGGAAGCGACCGCGCTCTGGGCCAAGGAGCTGGCCGCGAAGGCCGAGTCGGCCAGCAGCGCCAAGACGGCTTTCCTTGCCCATGTCAGCCACGAGCTGCGCACGCCGATGAACGGCATTCTCGGCATGCTGGACCTTGCGCTGAAGACGCGGCTCGACGCGGAGCAGCGCGAGTATCTGGAAATGGCCCGCGACGCCGCCGAGTCGCTGCTGGGGCTGGTCGACGACCTGCTGGACGTGGCCAAGGCCGAAAGCGGCAGGCTGGGCGTCTCGCCGGAGCCCATCGCCTTGCGGGAAACGCTGAACCAGGCGATGCGCCTGCTGATCCACCGCGCTTCGGCCAAGGGGCTGGAAGTCCGCTGGCGCGTGGCGCCGGACGTCCCCGAACGGATCGTGGCCGACCCGGCGCGTCTCAGGCAGGTAATTCAAAACCTCGCAGGAAACGCGCTGAAGTTCACCTCGCAAGGCGCGGTGGAGCTCTCTGTGGACCGCGTCGAGGCGGCGCGCGGGCCGCGGCTCCGCTTTCTGGTTCGCGACACCGGGCCGGGCATCCCCGCCGAACGCTGGCATCAGGTGTTCCAGCCCTTCGCGCGCTTTGCCGATCCGGAAGTTGCCGGGGAGGGCGGGTCGGGGCTGGGCCTCACCATCGCCGCGAGCCTCGTCGAAGGCATGGGCGGCTGGCTGCTGCTTGGCAGCGAGCCGGGCTGCGGGACGCAGTTCTGTTTCACGCTGCCTTTGCGCGAAGAGCCGCCGTCACCCGCCGCCGCCGGCGGTGTTTCTTCCGCCGCCGGAGCCGAGCCTTCCGCCTCCGCAGCGGCCGGCCGCGCCAGGATCCTGGTGGCGGAAGACAACGCCGTCAACCAGCGTGTCATCCGGGGCCTGCTCGAGAAGGAAGGGTTCGCGGTGACGGTGGTGGCCGACGGCTCGGCCGCAGTGCAGGAGGCGCTGAGCGGGCGCCACGACCTGGTGCTGATGGATGTCCAGATGCCGGGCATGGACGGCTGGGCGGCGGCGCGCGCCATCCGCGAGGGCGAGCCCGCCGGACGGCGGATTCCGATTATCGCCATGACGGCCCGCGCGCTGGAAGAGGACGGCCCGGCGGCGCAAGAGTCCGGCATGGACGGCTATCTGGCCAAGCCGGTGCGAATCACAGAGTTGGTCGAGATGATCGGCCGCTTTCTTCGCGCCGCGCCCGCTGCGGGCGCGGCGGCGACGACAGATGCAGGTTCAAAACGAATGTCAATGCAGCAGATGGATATCGCAGGCGCCCTCGAGCGCCTCGGGGGGGACCGGGCTTTGCTCGCCGAACTTGCCGGTCTGTTTCTGGAGGAAGGGCCGAGGCTGCTCGGCGAGCTCCGGCACGCTCTGGACCAGGGCGATGCCCATGGGGCACGAAATGCGGCCCACCAGTTGAAGGGTCTGCTCGCCCAGTTTTGCGCCGCGCAGGCGCGCGAGGCCGCCTGGGAAGTGGAGCTGGCGGCGCGGGAAGCCGATCTCCTCCAGGCGCGGGCGAAGCTCGCCGGACTGGAGCCGCTGATGGACCGCCTCCGCCCTGAACTCGAGCGGCTTGCCCGTGGCGAACCGGAGACGGCCTGAGCATCCGGTCTGCTATAGTGAAACTTCTTCCTCGTATGCAATCATCGTCCCCTGTGGAAATCGTTTGCGCGCACAGCCCCGACAGCGACGATGCCTTCATGTTTTATGCGCTGGCCACCCGGAAGCTGCGCAGCCGGATCGTCACCTTCCGCCACGTGCTGAACGACATTGAGACGTTGAACCAGAAGGCGATGGCGGGGGAATACGAGCTGACGGCGATTTCCTACCACGCCTACCCGTATGTCGCCGACAAGTACTACCTGATGGCCAGCGGCAGCTCGGTGGGCGACGGCTACGGCCCCGTGCTGGTGGCCACGAGCCCTCTCTCGGTGGAGGATCTGAAGGGCAAGCGCATTGCCGTGCCCGGCAAGCTGACCACCGCCTATCTCGCCCTGAAAATCATGGAGCCGGACTTCGAGCCGGTGGTCATCCCCTTTGACAAAATCCCGGACGCGCTCAAGGACAAGGCGGCCGACGCGGGATTGCTGATCCACGAGGCGCAGCTGACTTACACCCGCGGCGGGTTTCACCAGGTGGCCGACCTTGGCAAATGGTTCAAGGCGGCCTACGATCTGCCGCTGCCGCTGGGGGCCAACGCGTTGCTGCGCAGCCTGCCGGCGGAGATCGGCAGCGAGTGCTCGCGCCTGATGCGGGAAAGCATCCTGTATGCGCTTGAGAACCACGAGGAGGCGCTCAACTACGCCATGCAATTCGCCCGCGACATGGAAGCCCCGCTGGCGGAGAAGTTCGTGGGCATGTATGTGAACCATTACACCGTGGACGCAGGCGACGTGCTGCCCCGGGCGGCGCAGAAGCTGCTCGACCTCGGCTACGAAGCCGGCGTCATCCCGAAACGCGTGGAAGTGGAGTTTGTTCGCTAGGCGCAACGGCATGAAACCATGGGCGGCGTTGGCGCTGCTCGCGCTGGCGGGCGGCGCCGGAAGCCTCGCGCAGGAGGACCAGAAGCATAAAATCCGCCTGCTGCGCGACCTTGGCAAGCAGGGTTCGGCCGCCATCGAGCGCATCACGCCGTATCTGGAGGACCCTGACGTCGAGGTTCGCCGCGAGGCGGTGAAAGCGGTCGTGCAGATCGGCACCGTGCGCAGCCTGGAGCCGCTCGTCGCGGCCTGCCGCGACAACGACCCCGAGGTGCAGATCCGCGCCGTCGACGGGCTGGTGAATTTCTACCTGCCGGGGTATGTGGAGCGCGGCATCTCCGCCACGCTGCGGCGCGCCGGGAACCTGATCCTCGGCCGGTGGTCCGAAGGCGCCAACGAGGATGTCATCGACCCGGACACGCCGGTCCGCAAGGAGATTGTCGAGGCGCTGGCCCGCCTTGTGGAGGGCGGCTCCTCCATGGACTCCCGCGCCAACGCGGCGCGCGCGCTCGGCATCCTGCGCGGGCGCGACGGCCTGCCGGCGCTGCTCAACGCGTTGCGCTCCAAGGACAGCCGGCTGATGTTCGAGGCCCTCATCGCCATCCGGAAAATCCGCGACCGCAGCGTGGCCGACCGCGTCGCCTTCCTCGTGCGCGACCTGGACGAGCGCGTGCAGCTGGCGGCCATCGAAACGGCGGGCATTCTCGGCTCCAATGAGGCGGTCCCGCTGCTGCACCGCGTGCTCGACGCGCCGCGGAACCGCAAGGTGCGGCGGGCGGCGGTGCTCGCGCTGGCGCAGATCGCCCAGGAGGACAGCCGGAACCTGTTCCTCAACCTCATCGGCGATAGCGACGAGTACATCCGGGCGGCGGCGGCCGAAGGTCTCGGCCGTCTGCGCAAGCCGCAGGACGCCGCCGTGCTCGAAAAGGCGTGGAGCTCGGAGAACAAGATCGTTGCGCGGCTGGCGATCGCCTTCGCGCGGGTGAAGCTGGGCTACCGGGAGACGGGCAGCTTCAGCCCGCTCGGGTATCTGGTCAACAACCTGAACCAGCGGGCCTGGCGCGGCATCTCGCTGCCCTATCTGAGCGAGCTGGCGCTCGACAGGGACGTGCGCAGCTCGCTGTACGTCCTGCTCGGCCCCGGCGCCACGCGCGACGAAAAAACGGGAATCGCCCAGGCGCTGGCCAACAGCGGCGGGGAGGACTCCATCGCTCCGCTCGAGAAGCTGGCCAGGGACGAAGACCCGGCCGTGGCCCGCGAAGCCTTGCGCGCCCTCCGGATCCTTCGCGGCCGCCTGTAATCCCGCGCCTGCGGGCGCCTCCCGCCTGCAACTTCTTCGACGACCTCCCCGGCGCATCCGCTCCGGCTTGCCGCAAGAAGGCCGCCTCCGCCCGCGCAAAAACACGAAGGGCAGGAGGCCGGAGCCGCCTGCCCTCGCAAAAACCGTGTTGAAAGAGGCCTACTTGACCTTCTTCTGCTTCTGCTGGCCGACGCGGATCTTGAACTGCTTCTGCTGCATCTCTTCCCAGGCTTTCCAGTCGAAGCGCTTCGTGGCTTCCGCCAGGTAAGCCTCGACGTCCGTGCCCTTCGGGATGACGGCCATCAGCGTCGCCACCTTGCCCTCAGGCGAGGTGATCCGGAAACGGCGCACATTCGGAATTCCCATAACAACCTCAGAATAGCAAAGCCCGCAGGGCGTCCGCCAGCGCCGGGTAGCGGAAGCGGAAGCCCGCATTCAGCGCGGCGCGGGGCGCCACGCGCTGGCTGGAGAGCACGATTTCCGCCGCCTCGCCCATCGCCAGGCGCACGGCCCACGCGGGCACGGTGAACATGGCCGGGCGGCCCAGCAGGCCTTCCAGCGCGCGGGTGAACTCGGCGTTGCGCGCCGGGTAAGGCGCCACGGCGTTCAACGGCCCGGCGGCCGATGGCTCGGTGAGCGCCCACAGGGCCAGCGCCGCGGCGTCCTCGACGTGGATCCACGGCATCCACTGCATGCCGCTGCCCAGCTTGCCGCCCAGACAGAAACGGAACAGGGGCAGCATCTTTGGCAGCGCCCCGCCCTCGCGTCCCAGCACCATGCCGAAGCGCAGGCGGACGACCCGAATGCCCAGCGCCTCGGCCGCCGCGGCCGCCTTTTCCCATTCCACGCATGTCTCGGCCAGGAACCCTTCGCCGGGCGGGGAGGTCTCGTCGAGCACCTCCTCGCCGCGGTCGCCGTAATAGCCGGTGGCCGAGGCGCAGATCAGCACGGAGGGCCGCGGGGACAGCTTCTCGAGCATCTCCACCAGCCGCCTCGTGCCGGTCACGCGGCTTTCGCGGATGCGGCGCCTGACTTCGGGCGTCCACCGCTGCGCCACCGGTTCGCCGGCGAGGTGGATGACGGCATCCGTTCCCGCCAGGCTTTCGGCCGGGGGTGGCGCGTCATAGCCCGGCCAATGGAAGTAGCCGTCTTTCGGGCGGCGGCTGATCAGGCGGACTTCGTGGCCGCCGGCTGCGAGCGCGGCGCGGATCCGCGATCCGATGAAGCCGGTGGCGCCGGTCATTGTGATGCGCATGGCTGCGGATTCCCGGGTATGAACGGATCGGTGCGGCGTTCCTCCAGCCAGGCGATCTCGCGCAGATAGGCCTCGACGTTCGTCTTCCGCTTCATCCCGTCCAGGGACATGTAGCGGATCATGCCGAACACGGGCCGTTCCTGCCACGGCCGGTCGTGCAGCCCGAAACACCAGAGGATGTTGGTGTAGGTGTTCGGGTCGCGCCCGTCCAGCGCGCAGCGGTCATGGATGGCGAGCATCGTTTCCAGCGCGTCCTGGCAGGTGGGGGACCATTCGATGATTTTCTTCCCCCAATACATTCTGTAATAGCCGTGGATGATGCCGCGCAACAGCATTTCTTTCTGGCAGGCGTTCCACAGCGCGTCGTGCGTCCGGGCCTGCTCGAACTCAGCGCGCGTGTAACAGGGGCTGCGCGGGTCCCGGGCATGGGCGAGCAGCGTGGCCCGGGCCCACTCCGGCAGGTTCAGCAGCGAGGCCGGGTTGGGCGAGTGCAGCGTGAAGTTGAACGCCAGCTCGCGCCGCACGATGAGCTCTTCGAGGAACTCGTCGGCGATGAGCCGCTGCTCGTGCGCCGCCTCCTGCGCCGCCAGCGCCGCCTCGAGCGACGAAATCCAGCCGAAGCGCAGGTACGGGCTGAGGTGCGAGGTGGCGTGCGCGGCGGGCTGGTTGCGTTCTTTTGCGTACCGGCGCAGGCCGTGCTCGAGGAAATGGGCCAGCCGCGCCTCGGCGGCGGCGCGGCCGCCGCGGAACGACAGCGAGGGCGGCACGCTGTGGTCGATGTCGCAGGAAGCGGCCAGCGCCGGGATCTGCGATTCCTCGACCTCGCAGTGCCACTGCGGCGGCGGGCCGCTCCAGCGGCGCCGGACGCGCGGCACAGGGCAGGGGGCGAGGAACTGCGGCAGCAGGCGGCGAATTTTCGGGCGGATCGAGTAGGCGGCGTATTCGCGCTTGTCCAGCAGGCGCATGGGCACGATGCAGGACGAGTCGACCGCCTCGCAACGCAGGTCGAGACCAGCGGGCAGCTCGGCGCCCTGGCGGGCGGCCGGGTAGTCCGGGTAGTCGTCGGTGATCAGGCACGCCGCTCTGCGGGCCAGCCGCTCGAGCACATCGGGCGGGTCCTCGCGGTTGCGGCGAAGGCGGAAGCAGTAGCCGATGCCGAGCCGGCGCAGACGCCGCGCCGTTTCCGGCACGCCCTCCAGCGCGAAGGTGTGCAGGCGCGCGTTGGCCAGCGGCTGCGCGAAGCTGAGCTCCTCGAAGAACAGCACCGGCAGCCCGAGCCGGTTGGCTGTCTCGACGGCGTGCAACAGTGCGTGATTCGATTCGGCCCGGCGGTTCACGCGCGCCCAGTACAGGACGTAGTCCCCGTCCGGCCGCACCGGCGCTCCGTTGAGCACGCGAATCCGTTCATTCACCATAGTTCCGGATGACCGCTCCGGCCGCACCGCTACAATAAAGGTACACCCGCCCGCCCATGAGCGCCTGGAACCGGTGGAAGCTGCTTTGGGCCTACCTGCGCCGCAGGCAGGACGTCCGCGCCCTGCCCGTGGAGTACATCGTCGAGACCACGGCGAAGTGCAACATCTACTGCCCGATGTGCCCCCGCGAAACGCACCCCCAGCCCAAGGAGGACATGGACGAGGACGTCTTCCGCCGGCTGGTGGAGCAGAGCGCCGGAACGGCCGAGCACATGATGCTCATCGGGCTGGGCGAGCCGCTGCTCGACCCGCGCATCTTCGACCGCATCCATTACTGCGAACGGCACGGCATCTCCACGCTGATCTCCACCAACGGCACGCTGCTCGACGAAAAGGCCGCGGCGCGGCTGCTCGATTCGCCTCTCAGCCACATCACGCTGAGCTTCGACGGCTACAGCAAGGAGACCTTCGAGCGCTACCGCAAGGGGGCGAAATTCGAGCGCGTGCGCGACAATTTCGTCCGCTTCTGCCGGATGAAGCACGAGCGCGGCTCGAAGCTCCTTGTCACCGTGCAGATGGTCCGCATGGACGGCAACCGGCATGAGGAGGAGGCGTTCCGCCGCTTCTGGCGCGGCGTGCCCGGCGTCGACCTGATCCGCGTGAAGGAGGACGAGACCAACCTGCTCGGCGGCGGCGCGGGCGCGCGGCGGTGGAAGCACCCCTGCCACTACCTGTGGCGCGGCGCCATGTATGTGAAGCACAACGGCGACGTCTACCCTTGCTGCCAGAGCTACATGCTCGACGGCGCGCCGGTGGGAAGCCTGCGGGAGGCGCCGCTGCGGGAGATCTTCAACGGCCCGGCCATGCAGCGCCTGCGGCGCCTGCACGCCGAGGGCAGGGCAGGCGAGATCGAGATGTGCGCCCGGTGCTGCACCGTCATTCCGCATCCCGTGCTGGCCGCCGGCAGCCTGCTGCTGCACGGCCGCACGGTGCGCGCCCTGCTCCCGCTGGTGGAACGCTGGAGTTACCGCCTGTTCGGCGGGCGGATGCTGGAAAGTCGGGCTACGCCCCCGCCGCAGCCGCTCGTGCAGATCGCGCCGGCGGGAACATCGGAAGCGGGCCGTCCGTCTCCGGCCAGGCCGCGGTCCGGCGCCCGGTAAGCGGCCGTGCCGCGGCCAGCAGGCGCGCGGCCTGCCCCTGGGCCCGCGCGTCGCGGCCGAACTCCTCCAGCCGCCGCCTCCACGCGGCGGCATCCTGCCAGCCGCTTCGGGCCGGCGCCTCCAGCGGCAAATACGGCTTGCGCCCGAGCGTCCGGGCCGGGGCGCTCGACCACGGCCAGGCGGCGGCGTCTTCCACAAGGCCCGCGCGCACGGGCGCCGTCTCGATGAAGGCGATCACGTCCGCCAGTGCGGCGGGCTCCAGCGGCGTGGCGCGCGGGGCGCCGCGGAAGGCGCGCGCCCGCGGCGGATACCACGCGTGCCAGTATCGCGAATAGGCCGCCCGGACGCGCTCCAGCCCGCGCCGCAGCGCTTCGGCCGAAGGCGCCTCGACGACCAGGTGCGCCTCGCCGGGCAGCAGGCAGTAGCCGTGAAAGGCCCAGCCTGCCGCCCGGGCGGCGCCGTGGAGCACGCCAAGAAAGACAAACCGGTCGCGGTCCTTGGCGAGCAGCGGCGGCTGCTGGGCGCCCCGGAGCAGCACGTGCCACGGAGCCGGCAGGATCGCGGTCCGGCTGTCCATTCCGCTGAAATAGTGGAGCGCCGCCGCCCGGAATCTCAAAAAATCATAATCCGCAGGAAATGTTTAATACAAAAACGGGCGCCTATCGCTGCACCATCTCCAGGATCCCGGCCACGTTGCGGTCGAGCATCCGGAAGAACGGCGCCGGGTGGAGGCCGATCCAGAACACCAGCGCCAGCAGCGGCGAGAAGTAGGCGACCTCGCGCCAGTTCAGGTCGGCCAGGCTGCGGTTTTTCTCGTTGGCCAGCTCCCCGAGCATGGTGCGCTGGAACAGCCACAGCAGGTAGGCCGCGCCAAGCGCGATGCCGGCGCCGCAGGCCAGCGCCCACCAGAAGCTGACCTCATAGGCGCCCCGCAGGATGGTGATCTCGCCGATGAAGCCGTTCAGCGGCGGCATCCCCATCGAACTGAGCGCGGCGATCAGGAACACCGCCGTGAACACGGGCATGACGCGGAACAGCCCGCCGTACTCGGCGATCAGCCGCGTGTGCCGGCGCTCGTAGACCACGCCCACGATGAGGAACAGCATGCTGGTCGAAACGCCGTGGTTGATCTGCTGGATGATGGAGCCGGTGACGCCTGCATGGTTCAGGGCGAAGATGCCGAGCGTGCAGAAGCCCATGTGGCTGACCGAGGAGTAGGCGATCAGCTTCTTCCAGTCGGTCTGCATCAGGCACACCAGCGCCCCGTAGATGATGGCGATGATCGACAGCCCGGCCATGATGCCGACGGTTTTCGGGTCGCGGCTGACCTCCGGCAGCATCGGCAGGGAGAAGCGGATGAAGCCGTAGGTGCCCATCTTCAGCAGGATGCCGGCCAGGATCACCGAGCCGGCGGTGGGCGCCTCGGTGTGAGCGTCGGGCAACCATGTGTGCAGCGGCCACATCGGCACCTTCACGGCGAAGCCGAGGAAGAAGGCCCAGAACACCCACCAGGCGTACTCCGGCGGCATCTGCGTCCTGACCAGCTCGTTCAGGTCCCAGGTAAGCACATGGAACTGCTGGTAGTGCTGCCAGTAGAAGGCCAGCATGCCGAGCAGCAGGAACATCGAGCCGACCAGCGTGTAGAGGACGAACTTGATCGCCGAATAGCCACGCCGCTCCCCGCCCCAGATGGCGATGATGAAGTACATCGGGATCAGCGTCAGCTCCCAGAAGACGAAGAACAGCAGAAAGTCCCGGGCGGCGAAGACCCCCAGCATGCCGAACTGAAGCAGCATGAAGTGCCCGTAGTACTCCTTGAGCCGCTCCGTGATGGCCGACCACGAGCACAGGATCGCCACCGCGCCGACGAGCGTGGTCAGCAGCACCAGCAGCGCCGCGTAGCCGTCCACGCCGAGGTGCCAGGAGGCGCCGATGGCGGGAATCCACGGAGCCTTCTCCACGAACTGGAACATCGGCCCGCCGGGGTCGAACCCGAACCACAGCGGCAAAGAAACCAGGAAGCCGGCCAGAAAGACGGCGTTGGCCCACAGCTTGATCAGCCGGGAATTGGATGAGGGGAGGAAGAAAAGCACCAGCAGCCCGGCCAGGGGCACGCACAGGATGAGCGAGAGCAGGTGTTCCATATCGGCTGTCCGGTCAAGCTGCCATTCTATCCCACCGCGCACAGAAATGGACTTGCGAGTCCGATTGCGCCGGCCGGGCGGGGGTCACTCCTTCGCCAGGATCCCCAGGGCGCGCATCTTCTTGTACAGGTTGCTGCGCTCGAGGCCCAGCAGTTCGGCCGCCCGCGTGATGTTGCCGCCGGTCTCGTCGAGTTTCTTCAGGATGTAGGCGCGCTCGGCCTCCTGGCGCACCTCGACGAGCGTGGCCGGGCGCTCACGCAGCCGCTCGGCGGCGCGACGGCTGGCCGGCAGCGGGATGTGGCGCGCGTCGATCCTCGTCTGCGGGTACATGATGACGAGCCGCTCCATCAGGTTTTTCAGCTCGCGCACGTTGCCCGGCCACGGGTATTGCTGGAGCACGCGCACCGCCTCCGGCGTCAGCTCCTTCCGCTTGCGGCCGTACGCTTGCGCGAACTCGCGCAGGAAATGGTCGGCCAGCAGCGGGATGTCCTCGACGCGCTCCCGCAGCGGCGGCACCTCGAAGGGGATCACGTTCAGCCGGTAGAACAGGTCCTCCCGGAAATTGCCCTTCTCGATCTCTTCCTCGAGGTTCTTGTTGGTGGAGGCGATGACGCGCACGTCCACCTGCACAGGGGCCGAAGCGCCCACCGGCTCGATGCGCTGCTCGTCGAGCACCCGCAGCAGCTTGGCCTGCATCCGCAGGCTCATGTCGCCGACCTCGTCGAGGAACAGCGTGCCGCCGTCGGCCTTTTCGAACTTGCCGATCTTCACCGTTGCCGCGCCGGGCACAGCCCCGGGGCGCTGCCCGAACAGCTCGGCTTCGATCAGGTCGTCCGGGAGGGCGGCGCAGTTGACCTCGACGAACGGCCCGTCGGCGCGCGCGCTCTGGGCGTGGATGGCGTGGGCGACGAGCTCCTTGCCCGTGCCGCTCTCGCCGTAGATCAGCACCCGGCCGTTGGTGCCGGCCATCAGCGCGATCTGCTGCCGCAACGCCTTGATGGGCACGCTTTCGCCGATCAGCTCGGGCTTCGGCCGCACGGCCTGCCGCAGCTCGCGCACCTCCATCTCGAGCCGGCGCTGCTCGAGCGCGTTGCGCAGGACCACCAGCACCTTCTCGATGGTCAGCGGCTTCTCGAGGAAGTCAAAGGCGCCGAGCTTGGTGGCCCGCACGGCGCTCTCGATGCTGCCGTGGCCCGAGATCATGATAAAGACCGGCGGGGCGGGCGGGGCCGATTCCCGCACGCGCTCGAGCACCGCGAGCCCGTCGATGCCCGGCAGCCACACGTCCAGCAGCACGGCGTCATACTCGCCGCGGGCGACTTCGGCCAGACACTCCTCCCCGGTGGCCACCGCATGCACGGTGAAACCTTCGTCCTGGAGGATGCCCGCGAGGGATTCGCGGATGCCGGGCTCGTCGTCGACAATCAGGATGCGCGGGCTGCTCATGTGCGCGTTTCCACCGTGCGCAGGCCCGCCTCCTGCGCGGAGGCGGCCGGCAATTCGATGATAAACCGCGCACCCTTCGGCGTGTTGTCCTCCACGCGGATTTGCGCGTGGTGCTCGGCGACGATATGGCTGACGATGGCCAGCCCCAGCCCGGTGCCCCGCTTCTTGGTGCTGAAGTAGGGCAGGAACAGCTTCTCCTTGTCTTCTGTGGAGATCCCGCAGCCGGTATCGGCGATCTCCACCTCGACCACGTCGCCCGGCAGCGCGCGCGTCTCCACCAGCAGTTCGCGCACCGGCGAGTCCGTCATCGCCTCGGCGGCGTTGTCGATGAGATTGACCAGCGCCCGCTTGAACTGTTCGCGGTCGAGCGCCACCGGCGGAAGCGCGGGCTCGAGGCGCTGCCGCACGGCGATCCCTTCCAGCCTGCCCTCGAAGACGGCCAGCGCCTCGCGGACCACCTGGTTCAGATCGGCCGGCTCCAGTTGCGCCGCCGGGAAGCGCGCGAACTGCGAGAAGGCGTCGACCAGGTTCTTCACGCTGTCCACCTCGCGGCGGATCGTCGCGCAGCATTCCACCAGGATGCGCCGCACCTCGGGCGGGGGCGGGTTCCTTTCCACCTGGCGCAGGATGCGCTCGGCGCTGAGGGCGATGGGCGTGATCGGGTTCTTGAGCTCATGGGCGATGCGACGCGCCACTTCGTGCCAGGCCGCCGCGCGCTGCGCGCGCAGAATGTCGGTCGTGTCCTCCACCACGAGCACGAAGCCGGACGTGGTCGACGCCTCCAGCGCCGCCGCGGTCAGCGACAGGTGGCGCGTGCCCTGCGGCGTGTCCACCTCGAACTGGCGCGAGGCCGACCCGGTGCGCCGGGCGCGTTTCAGCAGCCGCAGGAACTCGCCCGCGCGCCCTCCGGGGATCAGATCGGTGAGCCGCGCGCCCGGCTCGATCGGCTGGTCCGGCAAAATCTTCCGCATCGCGCTGTTGGCCAGCAACACCGTCATGTCATGACTGAGGCTGATGACGCCGCTCGGGATGCTTTCGAGCACCGCTTCGATGAAGCGCCGCCGCCGCTCCAGCTCGTCGCGGTTGGCCTCCAGGTCCTCGGTCATCTCGTTGAAGGCGCGCACCAGCGTGGCCAGCTCGTCGGTGGCGGCCACGCGCACGCGCCACGACAGGTCTCCCGAGCGGACCGCGCGCGCCGCTTCCAGCAGCGCGGTCACCGGCCCGGTGATCTGCCGGGCCAGGAACAGCGCCACCCACACGGCGACAAACAGAACGAACAGCGTGATCAGGAACAGCAGCTGGAGATAAAAAGTCCGCGTCTCCTTGCGGCTCGCCGCCAGGCGGTCGTAGTCGCGCACCTGCTGCTGGATCTCCCTTTCGCGGGCGGCCAGATCCACGGGCGTGCGGATGCGCACCACCAGCTGTCCGCCGGCCACGGAAACCGAGGCCGTGGTTTCCGGACCGCCTTCGCCACCTGCTTCATGGTTCTGGCAGATGAGAAGCTGGCCGCCGTCCGGGCGCACGAAGTGAATCTCCTCGGCGCCGGCCGTCGCGCAGGCGTTCGAAAAGAAGACCGCGGGCGTGGCGCCGCCGGAGAGGAACTCGCGGAACTGGGCGCTGTCGGCCAGCCACCGGGCCGCCACCACGGCCCGGCGCTGCGCCTCGGCCTGCATCGCGCTGCCGATCTCGGCCAGGTTCAGCTTGATCCGCTCCGCCGGCCGGCTGAACCATTTATCGAGGTTTCTGTTCAGGACCTCGACGCTCCACAGGAACAGAAACACGGTGGGGAGAAACACCAGCCCCAGCGCGCCGACAAGAATCTTGGTGCGGATGCGCGTCCCTTCCACTCCGGCGCGCCGCGCGAAGTAAAGCTTGATGGCGTCCCGGAACAGAATGAAGCCAAGCAGCACGGTGAGCAGGAAGATCACCGTCGACAGGGCCCAGAAAACGTAGGTCTGCTCCGGGGTTTGCGGCCCGTAATCGCCCACCGTGAAGGAGCCCTGCCACACGACCAGGGCCATCAGCACGGAGAGGGCGGCAAGGCCGGCGCCAAAACGCAGGCGGTGGCGGGAGGGCATGGTCGGATCCTGCCTCTTCATCATAGACCCGGCGGCGATGCGGTCCTCCGTCACGGCAGGCGCAAGATATTCATACCCCCTTGACTTGATTCTTCAGGTTTGTGTTACGATTGTCACAGTCAAGCCCCACTGGGGCATGGGAGATTGTTGTTTCGTCATGACGCGTACCTCAGGGCTTCCAGCGGAAGAGTGCGAGCCTGAGGGGTGGTGCTCCAGGGGCATGGCTCTCTTGGGTCCATTCGCCGCTGCCACCACTTCGGAGGGGTTGTATCCCCAACCTTTGCGTCTGCTCAGTCGGCCTGCGTTTCTGCGGCGCCGGCTCCACTCCAATCAAGCCAGGATTAGCGTCTGTATGCCATCGTCCGGTTCCGGAAGGATGGATATCCGGGCGCGCTTGAGCAAAGTCTGCCAGGTAAGATTTTCGAATCCCTCAGGGAGGATTTTGTGACTATGAATCTCGCATCCAGCTTCAGGGGCGCCACGGGACGCTGGTTGGCGTTCGTGGCACTTCTCGTGTTGTGTACTGCATTCGCTGCCGCGCAGGAAACCACCGGCGCAATCCAGGGCGTGGTCACCGACCCGAGCGGCGCGGCCGTTCCCAACGCCACGGTGGAAATCAGCGGCGGCCCGCTGCCGCGGCCGATCATCCTGCAAACCGATTCGACCGGGCAGTTCCTGCAACAGCAGCTGCCTGTCGGCATGTACATCGTGACGGTGTCGGCCCCGGGCTTTTCCACGGTGCGGAAGACCGACACGCCCGTCGTGCTGGGCCGCGCCACCCGCGTCGACTTCCGGCTTGAAGTCGGCAAGGTGACCGAGAGCGTGGTCGTCACCGCCGAGGCCGTCCTCGTCGACACCACGTCCTCCAGCTCGGCCATCAACGTCGACAAGAGCTTCTTCGACCTCATTCCGAAGGGCCGCAGCTTCTATGACCTGATCAACATCGCCCCCGGCGCCCGCAATGAAGGCAAGGCCGGCGGCTTCCAGGTGGACGGCGCCTCCGGTTCGGAGAACGCCTACTTCCTCGACGGGATGGAGGTCACCAACATCCAGACCGGCGTGCTCTCCGGCCAGAACCGCGTCCCCGTCGAGATGGTGCAGCAGGTTCAGGTGAAGAACGGCGTCATGGACGCCCAGTACGGCGGCGCCATGGGCGGCGTGGTCAACGCTGTCGTCCGCAGCGGCACCAACGAGTGGCACGGGCAGGCCGGCTTCTACTTCAACAATGATGAAATGTCCGCCCGGCCGCGGCCGACGCTGGAGATGGATCCCACCGACGATACCCGCACCAAAGTCCGGTACTTCCAGAACACCATGGACAATTACTCCACCTGGAACCCGGTCTTCAACATCGGCGGGCCGATCCTCAAGAACAAGCTGTTCTACTTCGGCGGCTTCATGCCTTCGCTGACCACGACCGACCGCCGGGTCACCTTCCTTTCGAACAACCAGACCTCCGACTTCACGTCGAAGTACCGGCAACACTATGCCGCCAACAAGCTGGACTTCGCGCCGTTCAGCAAGCTCCGGATGAACATGAGCTGGGTCTGGAACCCGAACTACACGAAGGGATACCTTCCGGCCCGGCAGGGCACGGACTCCCCCAACCGCGATTGGGCAGGCCTCGGCAACTACACCGCCGGCCAGATCCTCTCCGGCCAGGTTGACTTCCTCGCCACCAGCAAGCTGATCCTCAGCTTCCGTGGCGGACATCAGTTCACCAACTATACCAACCGCTACGCCCAGTCGAACACCACGTTCATTTACAGCACTTCGAACCTGATGTTCCCCGACCTCCCGCCGGCGGTCCGGCTGACCAGCACAGGCTGGGTGCAGCAGGGCACCGCGCGCACAGACTACGATGTTTACCGCCGCACCAACCTGAACGCCGACGGCAGCTATCTGCTCAACCTCGGCGGCCAGCACAACATCAAGGCCGGCTGGCAGTACAACAAGCTCGAAAATGACGTCAAGACGCTCAGCTTTCCCACCGGCTACTACCGCTTCTACTGGAACCAGTCCTGGCCGTGCATTACCAACCAGTGCGACAGCGTCCCGGCGCAGTACAGGGTCCCCGGAACCAACCGCGTCCGCGGCACCTATGGTTACTACCGCTGGCTGACCTTCGGCACCTTCGGGTATGCTTCCAGCAACAATCACGCGATCTTCTTCCAGGACAACTGGCGCGTCAACAAGCACCTCACGTTGAACCTCGGCCTGCGCACCGAGCGCGAGTTCCTGCCCAGCTATGAGAAAGAGGGCATTGCCGCTGCGCCGCCCATCAAGTTCTCCTGGGGCGACAAGATCAGCCCGCGCATCGGCGGCGCGTTCGACCCGAAGGGCGACGGCAAGATGCGCTTCTACGCTTCCTGGGGCTATTTCTACGACATGATGAAGTACGAGATGCCCCGCGGCAGCTTCGGCGGCGACATCTACCTCACCTCTTATCACGCGCTGGACGATCCGAACGTGTTCACCACGATGCGGACCTACGGATACCCGTCCGATCCGCGGAGGCTGCCCGGCCAGTTCTTCGAGCTGGTCGACTGGCGCATCCCGTCCAACGACCCGAACTCCTGCGAGAAGAACGGCCTGCCTTGCACGGGACAGACCATTGAACCGAACCTGAAGCCGATGAAGCAGCGGATGTTCGACCTGGGCTTCGACTACAGCCTCGATCCCACGCTGGTCGCCTCCATCCGCTACACCAACCGCCGCCTCATCCGCACCATCGAGGACGTCGGCATCCTCGGCGAAGGTGGCGAGGTCTACTTCATCGCCAACCCCGGCTACGGCATCACCGCGGACCGCAAGTTCTGGGCCGAAGGCTTCCCGCTGACCCCCAAGGCCAAGCGCGAATACGACGCCATCGAGTTCCGCCTCGACAAGCGGTTCTCGCGAAACTACCAGTACGCCCTGAGCTACACCTGGTCCCGCCTCTACGGCAACTACTCGGGCCTGGCCAGCTCTGACGAGAACGGCCGCACCAGCCCGAACGTCAACCGCTACTTCGACGTGCCGTGGCTGGCCTACACCGAGAAGGGCGTCATGTCGGAAGGCAGGCTGGCCACCGACCGGCCGCACACCCTGAAGTTCTTCGGCGGGTATACGCTGAAGAACCTCCTGGGCAACACGACGATTTCGCCCAACATCGCCATCTACTCCGGCACCCCTCTCACCACGGAACTCAACGCGATCTCCTCGACGCCGATCTATCCTTACAACCGTGGCGACATGGGCCGCACGCCGGTCTTCTACAACTTCGACCTCAACCTCATGCACGACTTCACGCCGTTCTCGGCGCGGGAGAGCATGAAGGTCCGGTTCGAGTTCACCGTCTTCAACGTGCTGAACTCGAGCATCGTCACCAACAAGGACCAAATCCTGCTCCACCCCGACGACAGCCAGCTCCAGTTCGAGCATGAGACCGACATCTTCAAGGGCTTCAACACCCTTCAGATGATGAAGCAGCAGGGGCTGCGCATCAGCCCGCTCTACGGTCTGGCGAGCGGCTTCCAGGGGCCGCGCTCGGCGCGCCTCCAGCTCACGTTCTTCTTCTGAGAATCGTCGAGCCTCGACAGAAACGGCGCCCCCAACCGGGGCGCCGTTTCTGTTTCTCCTCCAACCGCCCCGCCCTCAGCCCTCCACGTACGCCTCCACTTCAATTTCCACCCGCAGCCGCGGATCCACCAGGCCCGCAATCTGAATCATCGTCGCCGCCGGGCGGATGTCGCCGAAAACCTCGCGGTGCGCCCGGCCCACGGCCTCCTCGTCGGCGAGCGAGACCAGATACATCCGCGTCCGCACCACGTCGCGCAGCGAGGCGTCCGCCTCGGCAAGCGCCCGCTCGATCTTTCGCAGGATGAACAGCGCCTGCGCCCCCGCGTCGCCCTCGCCGACCACCCCGCCCCGGTCGTCCACCGCCGTGGTTCCTGCAACCCACACGTGCGGTCCGACGCGCACGGCCCGCGAATAGCCCACCGCCGCCTCCCAACGGGTTCCCGAAGAAATGTTTTTTCTCATCACGCCGCCTCCATGGCCAGAATCAGCGCCCCGCTCAGGCCCGGATATTCGAGCGCGGGCCGCTCGATCCGCGGCAGCGGAAAATACCCGTTCGCATACGCGTTCGCCCGCGATTGCACCATCCCGAGCAAATGCGCCTGCTCCATCACGCCGCCGCCGAGCACGATCACCCGCGGCGAAAGCACGCAGACCGCGGCAATGCAGGCCTGCGCCAGATAATCCGCCTCCAGCTGCCAGCCCGGGTGGTCCTTCCCGAGCGACTCCGGCTTGCGCCCCCACCGCGCCTCGATCGCCGGGCCGCTGGCCATGCCTTCCAGACAATCGCCGTGATACGGGCAGACGCCCGCAAAGTCCGGCCGCTCGCCGGGCGCGCGCCGCACCAGCAGGTGGCCCATCTCGGAGTGCATCAGCCCGTGCACCAGGCGTCCGCCCGTAATGGCCCCGCCGCCGATGCCTGTGCCCACCGTGAAGTACACAAGGTCTTCCACGCCCCGCCCCGCGCCGCAGCGCGCTTCCGCCAGCGCCGCGCCATTCACGTCCGTGTCGAACCCCACCGGCACGCCCAGCGCCGAGGCCAGCCTCTCCCGCAGCGGGTAATTCCGCCACGCGAGCTTCGGCGTCGTCGTGATGCGGCCTGTGGCGAAATCCACCGGCCCGAACGTGGCCACGCCCAAAGCGTCCAGCGGCGCGGCGCGCCGGAAATAGCCGATGACAGACGCAAGCGTTTCTTCGGGGTCATCCGAGGTCGGCACGCGCGTCACCTGCTCGAGCCGCAGCGGGTCCTCGCCCACCGCCAGCATGAACTTCGTGCCGCCCGCCTCGACGGCGCCATAACGGGGCATGGCCCCAGTCTATACAAGCATCCACGCACCTCAGAAATACCCGCCGCTGTGGGCGTCGGCCAGAAGGTTCATCAGCGGGTCCCCGCTGCGCCGGATCTCGGCCACGGCCAGATCCACGCTCTTGCGCCCCAATGGCGCTGCGGGGAGCAGCAGCCGCCGGAAATGCACCACCCATTCGGCCGGGCGCGCCGTCTTCGCCGGCGAGGCCGCCAGGAACCGCACGTACGAGGAGATCACGGCGGCCAGCGACGCATCCGTCGGCGCCATCTCCAGCAGGTCGCGCAGCAGCAGCGCCTTCATGTGGAAGTGCGCCATCGCCGGCGTCTCTTTTTCGCCGTGCCAGCTCTCGATGCGGCCAAGCAGGCCGACGAATTGCATCTCCCGCCCGTCGCCGCCGGCGCTGCGCCGGAACGAGGCCGCGGCCTCGCGCAAGGCGGCGCCCGTGCCGCTCTGCCAAAGGAGGAAGCCCGCCTGGTCGGGACACGGCTCTGCTTCAAGGACGCTTGCCTCCAGCGCTCTCATCGCCTCCGCGAGAGCCTCGCCTCCGGGCAGGCTGGCCAACCGCGCCACGGCATCGCGAATCCTGTCCAGGAAAGGCGCTTCGCGCGGAGAGGCCCGTGCGGCGCGCATCGAAAACGACAGCGCGGAAACCAGCGCCGTCTTTTCCTCCTCCGGCCCCTCGTACAGCGCCACCATCGGCGCCGCCGCGGCCAGATGCGCCGCCGTCGTCGATGCGCCCAGCACGCGCAGCAGATAATCCATGTGCCGGCCTTCGGCTCGCATCTTCAGGGGAAATCCGCGCACGCCCATTTGCAGGACGACCCCGTAGAAGCGGCCCAGATCGGGCAGCGTGGCCGTCCCGCAGTCGGCTTGCGGCGGGGAAGGGATTGCCATCTCCAGCGCCATTTCCAGGGCGCGGCGCGGCTGGATCCGCAGCATCGCCTCCACGGCGCGCGCTTGCAGGCTGAGCGCGTCGAGCTGCTCGAAGGACGCTTCCACGCGCCGCGCTTCCATGCTGTCCGGCGACACGGCGGCGAACTCCGGCCAGCGCATCCTCGCCTGCCCGCCCAGCCGGAACGCTTCCTCCACCAGGTCCGCCCGCTTCGGCAGGTCACGGGCAACCACCTTGAGCAGGAGGCTTGCCCCGATTTCCGGCGGGACCGTGTGGATCCGTACGAGCCACTCGGGCTCCGCGGCGACGACCGCCCAAAGCGCCAGCGCGAGGATCACCGTCCGACCCGCTTCATCACCAGCCGCACCGCATCCTGGATGCGCGCTTCCACCTCCTCGGTGAACGGCCCTGGCTGCCCGTAATAGATCATCGAATCCACCGCTTCATAGCCGCCCTCGCGCAAGATCCGCGCGCTCGGGATGTAACAGGCGACGTCGTTGGAATACCCCGCCACCATCAGCCGCTCCTGCGGCCACGTCCTGTAGGCCCACAACGCATAGTCCACCACCACTTCGCCGCCCAGCGCGATCAGCGTGAAGCCGCGCTCCAGCCGCACCGCCTGCACCGGATAGCGCAGCTGCCGCGGCTCGCGGCGCTCGTCATAAAGTTGCAGCATCAGCCGGGCGCGGCGCTGCCGGAAGACGTTCGCGTCCTTCAGTTCCTGCTCGAACTGTTCCCGCGTGTGCGGCGCGAAAGGCAGAGCGGCCAGCTGGTAGGCCGCGCGGATGCGGCCGCCGGCGGGCGACATCGCGGTGCGCGCCACGCGCGCCACCTCCGCCGCCAGCGTGCGCCCGTGCTGTTCGGCATACTCGAGCCTGCTGCGCGGGTTCGGGTTCTGGTCGCCGCCGCAAAGCTGGACAAACAGCGCCACCGCGCCGGGGAATTCCTTTTCCAGCTCGGCCTGCGCGAAGCCCGCATAGTCGCCGCTCAGCTGGTAGAACTCGGCCGTCAGCGTGGTGTTGTGGCAGGCGTAGCCGAACAGGAGGGCCCGCACCTTGCCCGACGGCGAAGCGACGCGCAGCACCGGCACGCGCGGATCCGTCGGACCGTCCGGGTTCACGCCGATGACGACGCCTTTCGGGGTGAATTGCCGCCGGTTGGCGCCGAAGCGCGCCTCCCCGTAGGCGAAGGAGAGCTCCGCCGGGGCCAGATCGGCCAGCGCCGCGCCGATCACGTCCAGCAGCTTCTGCTGAAGCATCTGGCGGTAGGCGGCCAGCGCCTCCCGGTGCGGCGGCTGCTGCGACTCCATCACCGAAAGATTGCCCCGCACCACGGGGCCCGTGTGCGTGTGCGACGCATTGAACACAAGCGAGGCCCGGTCCAGCTTGTACTTCTCCATCGCCCGCGCGGCGACCAGGTCGGTGAGCTCCATCGGCAGGCCGATCAGGTCCGTGGTGACGATCACGGCGCGGTTGCCCCGCGAGTCCTCAAGCGCCAGCGCCTTGGCCCACAACGGCATCAGCACGCCCTCGCTCGGCTTGTTGCGCGCCGCATAGCCGGACATCCAGATGGGGCCCTCCGGCGTGATGTCGATCCGCGCCGCGCCCGCTTTCATCGAAGGGCCTGCCAGCGCCGGAACGGCCAGCAGAAAGCCCAAAGCCGCACAGAAGAGTTGCTTTCTCACGTTGCGCTCCTGTTACAATCCGGAGAGTCCGCCCCTTCAGGGCGGAAGCCGGGGAGTAGCGCGATGAAGTCGATGATGCTGTTGGCCATTGCGGCCATCACCTGCCTTCCAGCATATCCGCAGGCGCAAAGCAATGCGGGCGAGATCCGCGGCGCCGTGACCGACGCGAGCGGCTCCGCGATCCACGGCGCGAAGCTCCAGGCGCAGGACCCGGAGCGCGCCATCCAGCGCGCCGCCGAAACCGACGAGTCCGGCGAATTTGTCTTCCCGCTGTTGCCGCCCGGCCGCTACCGGGTGCGCGTGGAGGCGCAAGGCTTCACGCCGCAGGTCTTCGAACGCGTCGAGGTGCGCGTCGGCGAAGTATTCACTCTGCCGGTCCGCATGGAAGTGGGCGAATTGCAGCAGGTGATCGAGGTTCTGGCCGAAGCCCCGGTCGTGGATTCCGAACGCGCCCAGCAGGCGTCGACCATCGATCTGGCGCGCATCGCGCAACTGCCCATCAACCGCCGCAACTATCTCGACTTTGCGCTGCTGTCTCCCGCCACCGCCTCTACCCAGGACCTCGCCGACGGCACCGACTACCGGGTGGCGCAGACGCCGCAGTCCGGCATCAGCTTTGGCGGCGGCAACGGCCGCGGCAACGGCTTCTTCGTCGATGGGGTCGAGAACTACATCAACTCCGGCGGCGTGCGCATGAGCGTCAGCCAGGAGGCCGTGCAGGAGTTCCAGATCAACCGCAACACCGCCAGCGCCGAATTCGGCTGGGCCAGCGGCGGCACCGTGAACATCGTCACCCGCGGCGGCGGCAACCGGCTCCACGGCAATGTGTTCGGCTTCCTGCGCCACCGCGACATCCAGGCCCGCAACTTCTTCGATCCGGAGAAGTCCGCCTACACGCGCTCCCAGGCTGGCGCCACGCTCGGCGGCCCGCTGCGGCGCGAGCGCACCTTTTTCTTCAGCGCTTACGAACGGCTGGACCGGCATGAGTCCACCTTCGTGCCGATCCTTCAGGACCGCAGCGCCTTCAACGCGCCCACCCCTTCCCAGCAGGCGTTGCTGAATGCGCTGCGCGCGAGCGGCGTGCCGCAACTGGCGGGCCTTGCGCAGGCGCTCTCCGGCGCGCTCACGCCCGCTTCCAACCCCTTCGTCACCGGCGTCTTTCAGGCCAACAGCGGCGTGTTCCCCTTCAGCGAGGCGAGCAACCTCTTCTCGACCCGCATCGACCACCGTTTCAGCGACCGCCACAGTCTTTACTGGCGCGGCAGCCTCGGGTCGCTCGACAACCAGAACAACCAGTTCGGCGCGCTGGTGGCTTACAACCGCGGGCGCAATTTCGACATCTGGGACGGCACCTCGATGATCAGCGACTCGGTCATCCTCAACTCCTCCTGGGTGGTCGAAACGCGGCTGATGTTCAACTACAACCGCATCGCCGTGCGCACGGTGGATCCTTACGGGCCGGAGCTGAACGTCACCGGCTTCGGCTTCTTCGGGCGCGAGATCTTCCTGCCCTCGCGCACCGAGGAGCGCCATTACCAGGTCCTCCAGAACTGGAGCCGCCACTCGTCCTCGCATGATCTGAAGTTCGGCTTCGACATCAACCCCGTGCGCGATTTCGCCAACACGGAGACGTTTTTCAGCGGCCGGTTCAGCTTCGGCCAGGCCGTGCCGCTGCAAAACGTGATCGCCGGCGCGGCGGGAGCGGCCGCGGTCCAGCAGATCAGCCAGTATTTGCAGGCCGCGGGACAATCGTCTCTTCTGCCGGCGCTGGCGCAGCCGGTCAGCGCGTTGCAGGCGTTCGCGCTGGGCCTGCCCACCTTCTACCAGCAGGGCTTCGGCGATCCGCGCTGGACCGGCTGGTCGAAGCGGTACGGGCTCTATGTGCAGGACGCCTGGCGGGCGCGCCGCAACCTGACTCTTCATTTCGGGCTTCGCTACGACCTCGAGGGGAACGAGAAGGTGCTCGGCACGGACAAGAACAATTTCGGGCCGCGCTTCGCTTTCGCCTGGTCGCCGGGCAAGTCAGGGCGAACCGTGGTTCGCGGCGGCTACGGCCTGTATTTCGCGCCCACCAATTTGCAGATCGCCAACGTTGCCGACGCCCTCAGCGGCCGTTACATCAACCAGGTCTTCGTGCCGCTCACCGGCATCCCCGTGATCGTCAACCCGGCCACCGGCCGGCCCACGACTTCGGCCGACATCTACCAGGGGCTGCTGCGGCAAGGCGTCATCGGGCGGCGCAGCATCACGCCGGCCGATCTGAAGCAGTTCGGCGTGCCCGTCGGCCCCGGGCTGCCGCTGCGCGTCGAGTTCGGCTCGGACCCGCTGCGGCAGGGCTATTCGCAGCAGGGCAGCTTCGAGATTGAACGCGCCTTCGGCGACTGGGCGGTCTCGGCCGCATGGAACTGGAACCGCGGCCTCGGCTTCGCCCGCATCACCGGCCGGAATCTCTTCTACACCGGGCAGCGGAACCCCAACGGCACGCCGCAGTACGGGCGCATCGATCCGACCCTGCTGCAAAAGAACATCTTCACCTACGACGGCAACACGCTGTACCATGCCGGCATCCTTCAGGTGCAACGGCGGATGCGGCGGAATTTCGCCATTTCCGGCCACTATACGTGGTCGAAAGCGATGGACGATTTCACCGATTTCAACTCCGATTTTTCGCCGATGGACCAGCTCTGCAAGCGGTGCGAGCGGTCGCTGTCGGCCTTCCACCACGCGCACCGCGCCGTCGTGCACGCCCTGTTTGAGTCGCCTGCGCAAAATGCATTGCTGCGCGGGTGGAATGTTGCTCCGATTTTCACGGCGAATTCCTGGCGGCCTTTCAACGTGCTGGCCGGCGTCGACGTCAACGGAGACAACTACACCACCAACGACCGCCCCTTCCCCGCGGGGCGCAACATCGGGCGCGGGCCGAACTTCGTCACCTTCGATCTGCGCCTTTCGCGGCGCTTCCGTCTCGCCTCGGAGCGCACGTCGCTCGAGATCATCGCCGAAGGGTTCAATCTCGCCAACCGTACGAATTTCCGCACCGTGAACAACACGGTGGGCGCGGTGCCGCTGGCTGCGCTGCCGCAGCCCGTGCGGGCGATCCGCGGCGCCTCGCCCACGACGCCGCTGGCCTACACCTCGGCCCTCGACGCGCGGCAATTCCAGTTCGCAATGAAGATCTTCTGGTGAGAAGCCTCGCACCGGGGCGCCGAAGGGGACAGCCTGAATTGGGCCAATTCAGGATCTCCCGGATCACAGTACGCGTAGCCGCGGCGGGCTTGCATTCATGCCGCCCGGCTGAAGGCCGTGGCAACCATCAGATCCAGACTTTTTCCGGCGGCCCCATCTCCTTGGCTTTTTCCTCGGCAGCCTCGGAATCCCAGAAATACATTGCGTCCAGCTGGGCCAGATAATAAAACGGCAGGTTCTCGAATTTCGGCGTTTCCGGATTGGGCTGGTAGACGATGACCGCCAGCGCCACCACCTGTGCGCCCTTGGACTCGATCAGGTTGCGCAACTCGGTCAGCTTGCGCCCCGTGCGCAGCACGTCGTCGACCAGGAGGACCTTTTCCCCGGGTTCCGGCTCGAGGAAGGGACGGAACCGAAGCGGGCCGCCTTCTTCAGCGCGCTCGGCCCAATAGACTTGCCGCGCGCGCAACGCCTCGCACACCCCGTAAGCCACCGGCAAGCCGCCCGTGGCCGGGGTGACAATGGACAGCTCCGGAATGATGGCGCGGATTTCCGGATGCGCACGAAGCTTGCGGCTCAACGCGACATTCAGCAGCTTCGCGGTCTCGTAGTGCCGCATGGCGATGGCGACTTGCAGGTAGGTGTCCGAGTGCAAGCCGTTCGGGTACTGAAAATGGCCCTTGCGCAGAGCCCCTGTCTGCCGCAACAGGGCGACCACTTCTTCCTGGGTGGGGATCAATTCCATACAGTCCGGCTCCTTCGAGGATGTCCACACGTTGCCGAAACGCTGTCAGGCTCCGAATCAGGGGGTAGCGCCGTTCATTGGGGCCTGGGCGTCACAGGCAACTCCTTTCAAGACGCACGGTACGGGCGAACATGGCCTCCATACCGACGCCCCCATTGTGCCACCCCGCGCGGCGCGGCGGAAAGGGGTTCCTTGCGCATCAAGGACCGCAATGATGCGGTCAATCCGTCCGGGGCAGCCCGCAGGGGCGGAACCCGATTCTCCCATCGTGCCGCCATGGCATGAATCTGTTGGCATGCGGCCCGGTCGCACCGCTCGCTGGCAAGGCACGAGGGTCCCTCTCGTCCCCTCTCGTCAGTCCGTGTCTCGCCAGGAAACCAATGTGCAAGTCGTTTGTTTTCTGCCGATATTGTCGGCGCACCCGACGTCGAATGCCCGGAACCGCCTGCCGCTCAGGCGTGGCCCTGTTCGAGCAGTCCGCGCACGGCGGCGTGCAGCCGGGCGGTGAGCTCGGCGCGGTCGGAGGGCTTGCAGCCGACGGTGGGGATGGGATCTCCAATGCGCAGGGTGACGCGCCCGGGGCGCAGGTGGTGCGAGTGCATGGGCAGAATGTCGCGCACCCCGATCAGCCCCGCCGGTACCAGCGGCACCTGCGCCTTGATGGCAAGATAGGCCGCGCCATCCTTGAACTCGCGCAGCTCGCCAGTGGCCGAACGGCCGCCTTCGGGGAAGACGAGCACAGACACGCCGTTTTCCTGCATGGCGCGGCCGGCGGCGCTGAGCACGCGCAGCGCGGCGCGCGGGTCGTCGAGCGGCACGCTGATGTTGCCGGCGCGCTTCAGGTGTCCGCCGATGAAGGGAATTCGCAGCAGCTCCTCCTTGGCGAGGAAACGGAAATTGACAGGGATGTAGCTGAGCAGGACGGGCGTATCCATGTAGCTGACATGGTTGGGACAAATGACGTACGTCCCGCGCGGGTCGATCTTTTCGAGGCCCACGGCGGTGACGCGCGCGCCTGCGGCCCACAGCAGCATGCGCGCCCAGACGCGGGCGATGGCGAGCTGCTGCCGCCCGCTGCGGTCCCAAAGCGACGCGATCAGGCTGAGCGTGCCCATCAGCGCCGTAAAGAATATGACGAGCGGCGCTCGAACCAGCAGCGAGTACCAGTAGCTCGACGTCATTGCGGCGCGAAACTCCTGATTATCCCACGAGCAGCGCGCGCGCTTCCCCCACCAGATACAGCGAGCCGGTAACGATGACCAGGTCTTCCGGCGCGGCCTGCGCGGCCAGGCCGAGCGCGGCGCCGATGTCCGGGGCCAGCCGGGCGCGCTTCTCGCCGGAAAGCTCGAGAATCTCCTCCGGGCGGAAAGCGCGTGTTTGCGCGGGCGCGGAGAAGATCAGCTCGTCGGCAAGAGAAAACAGCGGCCGCCCGATGGCGTGGAGGTCCTTGTCGCGCATGGCGCCGAAGATCATCCACTTTCTGCGGTTGTGGTGGAAGCGGCGGAGATAGCCCGCCAGTGCGCGGGCGCCGGCCGGGTTGTGCGCCCCGTCGAGAAAGATGTCCGGAGCGCGGCGCACCAGCTCCAGCCGGCCGGGCCAGTCCGACGAGGCGATGCCGCGGCGGATCTGGGCGGGCGCGTAGCCAAGCGCGTCGAGGGCGGCAATGGCGGTGAGCGCGTTCTCCACCTGGTGGGCGCCCACCAGCGGCTGATCCACCGCAAACGACGCGCCGCCGGGCGAGTGCACGCGGAAGCGGCTGCCGAAGGCATGGAGCTGAAGCTCGCTGGTGCGCCACCGGTCGGCGCGGATCAGCGGCGCCTGCTGTTCGCCGGCGCGGCGCTCGAGCACGCGCATCGCCTCCGGGTGCTGCCGGGCGCTGACCACCGGGCGGCCGGGCTTGATGATGCCGGCCTTTTCAAAGGCGATCTGCGCGAGCGTGTTGCCGAGGAACTTCTCGTGGTCGAAGTCGATCGGGGTGATGACCGAAAGGAGGGGATCGACGACGTTGGTGGCGTCCAGCCGCCCGCCCATGCCCGTTTCCAGCACCACCACCTCGGCGCTGAATTCGCGGAACAGGACGAACGCCATGGCGGTCATCGTCTCGAAGTAGGTGGGGTGCATGTCGATCCGGCCGGCGGCGATGAGCCGCTCGGCGGTCTCGTGGACGGCGTCGAAGGCGCGGGAGAAATCGGCAAAAGGCACCGGGCGGCCGAGAATGCGGATGCGTTCTACGGGTTCCACCAGATGCGGCGAGGTGTACAGCCCGGTCAGCACGCCCGACTCGCGCAGCGTGCGCTCGATCATGGCGCAGGTGGAGCCCTTGCCGTTGGTGCCGGCGACGTGGATGAAGCGGCAGGCGCGGTGGGGATCGCCGAGATGCTCGAGCACGGTGCGGATGCGTTCGAGGCCGAGCTTGATGGTCCTGTGCTCGTTGCCGAGGGCGTACAGGAAGCGGACCGAATCCGGGTATGGCGTGCTCAGAGCGGTTCCCTCAAAATGACTATCGTAGCCCGAGCCGCGCCGGGTCCACGGCGGCTCCGACTTTTTCCGCGCGGGATGCGTCTTTGAATCAGGCGGCCGGATCAGGAACAATGGCCAGGGAGCCCAGGAGTTGATTTTCCGCGAAGCCGAGGACCGCGAGCTGGCCGGGCGCGCCCGCAAGGGCGACCTCGACGCCTTCAATGTGCTCGTGTCCCGGTGGGAGACGCGGATCTACAACTACCTGCTGCGCATCACCGGCCATGCCGAGGACGCGCTGGACCTGTGTCAGGACACGTTCATCAAGGCCTACCAGAACCTGGCGCGGCTGGAAGACCCGGCGCGCTTCGGGCCCTGGCTGTACCGCATCGCGCACAACGAGGCGATGAGCCACCTGCGGCGCCCGCAACGCGAGACGGGGCTCGACGACGCGGCGGCGGGTTCGCTGCGCGCGGCCTCGATGGCGCCGGTGGAGGCGTCGCTCGCCGTCGAGGCGGCGCTCGAGCGGCTCAGCCCGGAGCAGCGCGAGGCGGTGATCCTGAAGATCTACGAAGGCTTCAAGTTCGACGAGATCGCGGCCATTACAAACTGCCCCGCGTCGACGATCAAGTCGCGCGTCTACACGGGGCTCGAGCTGCTGAAAGAAATGCTGGCTCCGGCCGCGCGGCCGGCCCGGCCGCAGGAGGAACCATGAACCGCAGCGAGGAGGACGGCCATGCCTTGCGCCGACTTTGACTGGAAAGGATTCGTGCTTCAGGAGGCCGCGCCCGCCGAACGGCGCGCGATGGAAGAGCACCTGAAGACGTGCGCCGCGTGCCGCCGCGAGGTGGACGCGCTGGGGCTGACGCTGGTGGCGGTGCGGCAGTTGCCGCAGCAGCCGATCCCGCGCCGGCTGGCGTTCGTCTCCGACCCCGTCTTCGAACTGCCGTGGTGGAAGCGGCTGTGGAGGATGCCTGCGCCCGCCTGGGGCTTTGCCTCGGCGGCACTGCTGGTGGCGGCCGTCGCCCTGTACGGCACGCTGATTCGGGTGCCCCCGCAGGTGGCCGTGCAGGCGGATCCGGCGGCGGTGGAGCGCGCCGTGCAGGCCGAGCTGGAGCGCCGGCTGCCGGCCGCCGTGGAAGCCGCCGTGCGCGCGCAGCTTGCACCGGCAGTCTCGCAAATGGAGGCGCGGCTGGCCGCCTTCGAGCAAAAGGTGGAGCAGGAGCGGCGCGCCGACCTGCGCGACGTGACCGCGGCGTTCGAGCTGTTGCAGAAGCGCATCAACAACGTCTACCTGGCAAGCGCCCAATACGGAGGAGACTGATGCAGACGCTGATGCTGATGCTGGCGGCGGCCGGGCTTCTGGCCGGGCAGACGGCGCGCCCCTCGCGGTCCGAGATCGCGGCCATGGAGAGGTCGTTCGACCAGCGGTTCGCGCGGCTCGATCTGGAGCGTCCGGTGGAGGTGCTCGGGCTGACGCGCGGGCTGTATCTGGACGGCTACGGGGTGGTGTTCACGACGGAGATCAATCTGCTGCCCGCGCCCGGCATTTCGCCCTTTCGCCCGTCGCTGAGCCGGGAAGAGATCGCCCGGGTGCGGGAGCAGAAGCTGAAGCGGCTGCCGCAGGTGCGGGAGGCGATGCGCGAGATGCTGTTGGCGGCGGCGCAGTCGCTCGACCGCTTGCCGGCGGACGAGCAGGTGGTGCTGGGCGTGATGCTGTTCTCGCACCCATGGGAGGACTCGGCGGGACTGCCGCGGCTGATCCGGATGCAGGGGCGGCGGGACGCGCTGCTCGCGGTGGCCTTGCAGCGGCAGCCTCGCTCGGCGCTCGTGCAGATCGTCCAGACGAGGGAAGAGTAGGGCGATGCGGCTGGGCGAGATCCTCATCCGCAAGGGGCTGCTGACGGAGGAAGACCTCGGGCGCGCGCTCGAACTGCAACGCGAGCGGGGCGACAAGCTGGGCCGGATTCTGGTGGACCTCGGGTTCGCCGCGCAGCGCGACATCGTGCAGGCGCTGGCCGAGCAGCTCGACATTCCGGTGGCGAAGCTGGACGGGCCGCCGCTGGTGACGCCGGAGACCGAGCGGCTGGCGGCGCGCTTCCTGCGCCTGGCGCGCGCGTTCCCGCTGCGCATGGAGGGCGGGGCGCTGGTGCTGGCGATGGCGGATCCGCTGGACTTTGAAACGCTGGCGGCGGTGCGCGCCGCCACCGGGCTGCGCGTGCGGGCCGAAATCGCGCCGGAGACGGAGATCGCCGACGCGCTGGAGCGCTACTACACGGAAGAGGAAGCCGAAGCCGCCGCGCTCGCGGGCGAGGACGCCGAGTCGGCGGCGGAGCTCGAACAGCTCCGCGACATGGCCAGCGAGGCGCCGGTGATCCGCCTGGTGAACGCGATGATCGCGCAGGCGGTCGAGAAGCGCGCCAGCGACATCCACATCGAGCCGTTCGAGAAGGAAGTGAAGGTGCGGTTCCGCATCGATGGCGTCCTGCAAGAGCAGGAGCCGCCGCCGCGCGAGCTGAAGGCCGCCGTCATCAGCCGTCTGAAGCTGATGGCGAAGATGAACATCGCCGAGCGGCGCCTGCCGCAGGACGGGCGCATCAAGATGAAGACGCTGGGCCGCGAGGTGGACCTGCGCGTCTCCACGCTGCCCACGCTGTATGGCGAGAGCGTCGTCATGCGCCTGCTGGACCGCAGCGCGGGCGACTTCTACGACCTGCGGAACCTCGGCTTCGACGACCACATGCTCGAGCGCATGGAGTTCTTCACCTCGCTGCCGCACGGCATTTTCCTCGTCACCGGCCCGACGGGCAGCGGCAAGTCGACGACGCTGTATTCGGCGCTCAAGAGGATCAACCAGAGCGACAAGAAGATCATCACCATCGAGGACCCGGTCGAATACCAGATGGACGGGATCAACCAGATCCACGTGAACCCGCAGATCGGGCTGACCTTCGCCACCGGGCTGCGCCACATCGTGCGGCAGGACCCGGACGTGATCATGGTGGGCGAGATCCGCGACTATGAAACGGCGGAGGTGGCCATCCGCGCCGCCCTCACCGGGCACTTCGTCTATTCGACGCTGCACACCAACGACGCCCCCAGCGCCATCACGCGCCTCACCGACATGGGCGTGGAGAACTATCTGATCTGCTCCTCGCTGGTGGCGGTGCTGGCGCAGCGGCTGGTGCGCGTCATCTGCCCGCACTGCAAGGCGCCCGACGGCGAGCGGCTGACGCCCTCCGGCGAGATGATCCCCGTCTGGCGCGGGCGCGGCTGCGAGCGCTGCTTCGGCACCGGGTATCTGGGCCGCGTCGGCATCTTCGAGCTGATGGAGATGAACGACGAGCTGCGCAAGATGATCATGGCCGACGCCGACGCTTCCATGCTGACCGAGGCGGCGCGGCGCCACGGGATGCGCTCGCTGCGCGAGGACGGCTGGGAAAAGGTCCGGCAAGGCGTGACCACCGCGGAAGAAGTGCTGCGCGTCACCCAGGAGTTCTGACGTGCCGCTGATGCAGCTCCATTTCCGCGCGGTGACGCCCGACGGGCGCAAGCGCGCCGGCGTTCTCTCCGCGCCGGACGAAGCAGCCGCGGCGCGCGAGCTGCGCCGCCAGGGGCTGATCCCGCTCTATGTCGGCCCGGCGCCGCAGGACAGGGGCGAGGTGAAGCTGCCGGCGCTGCGCTTCGGCCGGCGGCGCGACGTGCTGTTCTTCACGCAGGAGCTTTCCACCCTGCTGAACGCCGGCGTGCCCCTGGACCGCGCGCTGTCGATCGTGGCCGAGCTGAGCGGGCGCGCCGAGTTCCGCGCGGTGGTGGAGGACGTGCTCCGCGCGCTGAAAGGCGGCAAGTCGCTGGCCGACTCGCTGGCCACGCGCCCGGCGTATTTCCCGCAGATCTACGTCAACATGGTGCGCGCGGGCGAGGCGTCGGGGTCGCTGGCCGCCATCTTCGCGCGGCTGGCCGAATATGAAAAGACGCGCGACGAGCTGCGCGGCTACATCGTCAGCTCCCTGGTTTACCCGGCGCTGCTGACGCTGGTGGGCGCGGGCTCCATTTTCGTGCTGCTGTACTACGTCGTGCCGCGCTTCGCCGCGGCGTTTGCGGCCTCGAGCCTGAAGGTGCCGGCGATGACGCAGGCGCTGCTCGACATCAGCGGCTGGGTGCGCGCCTGGGGGCTGTGGGTGGCGGCCGCGCTGGCGGCCGCGCTGGCCGCGCTGCGCGTCTACATCGGCACGCCGGCCGGCCGCTACTGGTGGGACGGGTTCCGGCTGAAGCTTCCCTTGCTTGGCGACGCGTTGCGCAAGGCGCAAACGGCGCAGTTCGCGCGCGCGATGGGCACGCTGGTGGCCAACGGCGTGCCGCTGGTGCAGTCGATCCAGATTGCGCGCGGCATCCTCACCAACCGCCGCATGGCGGACGCGCTCGAACTGGTGGCGCAGGGCGTGAAGCGCGGCGAGGGCGTCAGCGCGCCGCTGGCGGCCACCGGCGCGTTTCCGCCGCTGCTGGCGCACCTGCTCACCATCGGCGAGGAGACCGGGCGGCTGGACGCGATGTTCCTGCGCGCGGCGGAAATCTACGAAGAGGACACGCGCGCCGCCATCAAGCGCTTCACTTCGCTGTTCGAACCGCTCATCATTCTGGTGATGGGCGTGGCGGTGGGCGCGCTGATTCTGTCGATGCTGATGGCGATCAGCGGGATCAACGAATTGGCGATGTAATGGAAGGGAAGGGACAAGGCATGGCCATGAGAAAAAACGAAAGGCAGGCGCGGCGGCGCGGCATCACGCTGATCGAGATGCTCGTGGTGCTCACCATCATCGCGCTGTTCGCGGCGCTGGTGGCGCCGAAGCTGCTGAGCAAGAGCGACACGGCCCGCATCACCGCCGCGCGCGCGCAGATCAACGCCTTCATGACGGCGCTGGGCGCCTACAAGCTGGACACCGGCACCTACCCGACCACCGAGATGGGGCTGCAAGCCCTCCGCGTGCGGCCGCAGAACGTGCCGCAATGGCAGGGCCCGTATCTGCCGCAGGACATCCCCGTCGACCCGTGGGGCCGGCCCTACATCTACCGCTACCCGGGCGAGCACGGCGACGAGCCGGAAATCATCTGCCTGGGCGCGGACGGCCAGCCGGGCGGCGAAGGGATCAACGCCGACATCGTGAGCTGGAAAGCGCAGTAGGCGATGCGCGGCGAACGCGGGCTCACCCTCCTCGAGATGCTCATCGTGGTGATGCTGGTGAGCCTGCTTGTCGGCCTCACCTGGCCGGCCATCGGTTCGGGGCTGGGCTCGCTGAAGCTGCGCTCTGCGGCTGACGGGGCGGCGGCGCTGCTGACGCAGGCGATGACCCGCGTCGAGCGCCGTCAGGCGCCGCTCGAGCTGGTGGTGGACCGCAGCGCCGGGCTGCTCGCGGTCCGCGACCCGTGGGGCGGTTTCGCGCGCGAGCAGAAGCTGGAAGCGGGCATCTCGATCCGAGAGATCCTGCCGCCGCTGGCGGGGGCGGGCGAGGAGACGGCTCGCGTGGTGGTGCTCGGGCCCGGCGAGCCGTTCCCCGGCGTGGGCATCGTGCTCGGCAATGCGCGCGGCCAGCGGCGTCTGGTGCGCATCGACCCGCTTACCGCCATGGCGGTCGTCGAAACGCCGCCGGAACGCGTCTCTGAAGAGGAGACGCGATAGACGAGGATGCGCGGGCGACGGCGCGGATTCACGCTGCTCGAAGTGCTGGTGGCGACGCTGCTGATGGCGGTCGCCGTCACCGGCCTGCTCGGCGCGCTGCGCGCTTCGCTGGCCAACGCCGCGCGCCTGTCGGAAAACGAGCGCGCCGTGGCGCTGGCGCGGCGGCAGATGGATGAGCTGCTCGCCACGCGCGTGCTGCCGAAGGGCCAGCCGCTGGAAGGGCGTTTCGCGCCCGAAGAGACCGGCGGCGTCGAGGCCGGCTGGCAGGCCGTGGTGACGCCGTTCGAAGGCGCGGTGATCCAGCCCGGCCTGGTTCCGCCGCCCGGCACGCGGATCCTCGAACGCATCCGGCTGGAAGTGTGGTGGCGCAGCGGCGGCGCACGGCGCAGCTTTTCCGTCACGGCCTACCGCAGCGCGCGCATGACCGCGGCCGATGTGCCTTTCTTCGAAGCCATGCAGGAGATCCCCGGCGGAGGCGAGCCGCGATGAGAAGCCGGCGGCGCGGCATGACGCTGATCGAGGTGCTCATCGCCATCACGCTGGTGGCGCTGCTTTCGGCCGGAATGCTCTATGCGATGCGCGCCGGGCTGGCGGCGCTCGAATCCACTTCGCGCCGCATCGACGCGCTGCGCCGCACCGCCGGCGCGCAGCGCATCCTGCACCAGCAGGTGGCGGGCCTGCTGCCGGTGATGGCGCGCTGCGGCGCCTCGCCCGTGCAGCCGGGCGGCATGCCGGTGATGTTCTTTCAGGGCCTGCCTGCCGTGGCGCGCTTTGTCACGACGTATTCGATTCAGGGCGGCAACCGGGGCCGGCCGCAGATCGTCGAGCTGTTCGTTGCGCCCCGGCAGGAAGGCGGCGTGCGGCTGCTGGTGAACGAGATTCCCTACACCGGGCCCGAGGGCGCGGGCTTCTTCTGCCTGCCGCCGCAGCCGAACCCGGAAACCGGCGCCGTGCTGCCGGTGTTTCCGCCGCCGCAAGCCTCGCCGCGCTCGTTCGTGCTCGCGGACCGCCTGGCCTGGTGCCGTTTCCTGTATCTCGAGGACGACCTGGTGAACCCGCCGCGCTGGCTGCCGATGTGGCGGCGCATGGACCTGTGGCCGGCGGCGATCCGCATCGAGATGGCCGGGCTGGAGCCGGCGGCAACCGCACTGCCGCCGATGACCTTTACGGGATTGATCCGCCAGAACCGGCTTCCGGGAGAGCAGCATGAGCCGTGAGAGGCGCGGCGGCGCGTTGCTGATGGTGCTGTGGCTGAGCGCGGCGCTCTCGGCCATCGCCTTTGCCGTGGCGCTGCGCGTGCGCACGGAGCTGGAACGCGCCGACGCCGCACAGGACGGGCTGCGCGCGTATTATCTGGCCTGCGGAGCGCTCGACCGCGCGATGAACTATATGCGTTACGGGCCGGGGCCGCGCGACGCCGCGGGGCGCCCGCGGTGGTGGGATACGCGGGTGACCCGGCTTGCGCTGTGGTTCCCCGAAGGCGCTGCGGTGGTGGAGGTGATCCCCGAGTCGTCGCGGTTCAACGTGAACGCGATCTCGCGCGAGGAGCTCGAGCGGCTGCTGTTCGTGCTCGGGGTCGAGCCGGAGCGCGCGCGGCTGATCACGATGGGGATCCTGCACTGGCGCGGCAGCGCGATGAGCGACCTCGACCTGCTTTATTTGTCCTCGACGCCGTCTTTTCGCGCGCCGCGCGCGTCTTTGCAACAGATTGAAGAGCTGATGTCGGTAGCCGGAGTCACCCCTGATCTGTTCCACGGCGGCTACGTGCGCACGCCGGAGGGCAAGCTTGTGCCGCGGGCCGGGCTGCGCGATTGCCTGTCGGTCTTCAGCACCGGCCGAGGGTTTGACATCAACACCGTGCACCCGGCAGTGATGATGGCCGTTGGCGTGCCCGCGCCGGCGGCGGACATGATCGTCCGCATGCGGCAGCAGCAGCCGATCCTCGACATGCAGGCCGTGGCGCCGCTGCTGGGGCCTGCGGCCGCGCGCTTCCGCATCGGGGGCGACAACATCTACACTTTGCGGGCCACCGCGCGGCTGCGGCGGCCCGACGGGAACCTGAGCGACCTGCGCCGCAGCGCGGCGATGACCGTGCAGTTGAGTTCCACCGTGTCGCCGGACGGGTTCCGCGTGCTGGCCTGGCAGGACTCGGCCGTATCCCTTGCAGGAGCGGACCCATGGGAGCGCTGACGGGCATCCGCGAAGCGCCGGCCGTGCGCGCGCTGCTGCGCTTCGGCACGGGCGCGGGCATCGCCATCGAAGGCGAACACCTGGAAGTGCGGCTGGCGCGGGTGCGGCCGGGCGGGGCGCGGCTGGCGGGCCGGCTGAGGATCGAGAACTACCGGGAGCGGCCCGCTTCGGAGTGGGGCCGCGAGTATGGCGCGTTTCTGGCCGCGCATCAGGCGTCGCACCTGGCGGCCTGGCTGGTGCTGCCGCGGCACGAGGTGATCGTGCGGCACCTGCGGCTGCCGGGCGTCTCGGACGAAGACGCGCCGGCGGCGATTGCGTTCCAGCTCGACTCGCTGCACCCGTTCGGCAACGAGGAGATTGTTTACGACTTCCGCCGCGCCGGGCGCACGGCCTCCTTCGTGGTCGCCATCGCCGAGCGGCGGGTGATCGATTTCTACGCGGCGCTGTTCGCCGAGGCCGGCGTGAAGCTGGCCGGGCTGACCTTCTCCGGCAGCGCCGTATTCGTATCCGCGCGGCTGTACGAGCCGCCTCCGGCAGGCGGCTTTCTGGCCGCCCGCGTGCTTGAGGAGGGCCCCGAGCCGCTGGTGGAGATTTACGGCGAGAGTCCGGCGTATCCGCTGTTTTCGGCTGTCTTCGACGCGCCGCCGGTACGCGCCGCGGCGCTGGCGGCGGCGGAACTGCGGCTGGAGCCTGATGCGCCGCGGATCGGCTGGGCGGACATCCTGCCCAAAGCGGCAGGCGAGTCCGAAGACTGCTCCCCGGCGGCCTGGGCGGCGGCGCTGGCGGCGGCGTGTCCGCAGCTCGGCTCGCCGCTGAACCTGCTTCCGCCGGGCTTGCGCGCGGCCAGCTCGCGCGCGCAGTATGTGCCCACCGCAGTGCTGGCCTCCGCGTTGCTGCTGCTGGCCGGGGCTCTGTGGGCGGAAAGCGCCTGGGCCGAGCGCGAGTATCTGAGGGCGCTCGAGGCCGAGGCGGCGCGGCTGGCCCCGCAAGCGCAACTGGTGGAGAAGCTCGACCGCGAGCTGGCGCAGAGCGTGCAGCGGATCGAGCTGCTGAACAACTACCGCGGGCGCACGCGCGGCCATCTGGACATCCTGCTCGAGCTGACGCAAATGATCGAGCCGCCCGGCGTGCTGAACAGCTTGCAGATCACACCCGACCAGGTCTCCCTGTGGGGCGAAAGCGAGAAGGCGGATGAGCTGCTCAAGAAGCTGGAAGCGTCGCCCCGCTTCGCCGGGGCCGAGTTTACCGCGCCGCTGACGCGCGGCGCCTCCGGCGACATCTTCCGCATCCGCGCGCGCAGGGAAGGAGGCGCGCCATGAGGATGCCCGAGCTGACCCCGCGGGACCGCCGCGCGCTCCTGCTGCTGGGCGTTTGCGCGGCGGTGTTCGCGGCCATTTACTTCTGGCCGCAGGAAGACATCTCTGTGGTGGGCGCGGCGGCCACCGTGGAGCAGATGGAGCAGCGCGTCATGAAGCTGCGGCGCATGGCCGCGGCGGCGCCGGGGCGGCAAGAGGCGCTCAACCGCGTGAAGGAGGAGCTCGGCAAGCGGGAGCAGGGCATGCTTCGCGCAGCCACTGTGGCGCAGGCGCAGGCCGAGATGCTAGAAATGGTGCGCCGGGTGGCGAAGACCCAGCCGGAGACGTTCGTCTTGCGCGGAACGGAATTCGGCGCGCCGCGGCCGCTCGGCGACGCATACGGCGAGGTGGTGATGACGGTGCTCGTCGAGTGTCCTGTCGAGCAGCTGGTGACGTTCCTCGCCGACGTCAGCAACCAGCCGGAGCTGATCGCGGTGAGCGAGGTGCAGTTTTCGCAGGCGGTCGGCAACAGGAAGATCATTCCGTCGCGGCTCACCTTCACGGGCGTGGTGCCGCGCAGTCTGGTTCCCGAGAAGAAGGGAGGGCCGGGCTTTTGAGGGGACGGCTGCTGGGGCTGAACCTGCTGCTGCTGGCCGGCTGCGTGGCGGCCGGATGGCGGCTGCGCGTGCAGCACGAGGAGCACGCGCGGCGGCAGCGCGAGTTTCTTGCGGCGCGCGTGGCGCCGCCGCCGGCGCCCGCTGTGGCGCTGCCCTCTCCGCCGCCGCAGATCTCGGCGGCCGGCTATCTGGAGGTGGCGCAGAAGCTGCTGTTCAGCCGCGACCGGAACCCTACGGTGATTATCGAGGTCGCCGCCCCGAAGCCGGTGCCGCCGCTGCCTCATTACTACGGCGTGATGAATTTCGGCGACGGGCCGCGGGTGATCCTGGCGCTGCCCGGCAAGCCGCAGAAGTCTTGCGTGGCGGGCGACAAGATCGGGGATTTTGTTCTCGCGGCGATCGAGCCTGCCGGACTGGTCTTCGAGTGGGAAGGCAAGCAGATCCGCAAGCGGTTCGACGAACTGAGGGACCGTGGCGAGGCGCCGCCTGCGCCGCAGCAGGCGGCAGCCGCGGCGGCCCAGGCGGCTGCGGCGCCGCAAAACGTGTCGACGGTCGCCACGGTGACCACCGTTCAGGAGAAGAAAGGGCCCGGCGCCGAGGCGGGAGAGAACCTGCGCTACTGCCAGCCCGGAGATGCCACGCCGGCCGGGACCGTCGTGGACGGCTACCGCAAGGTGGTGAAGAAGTCGCCGTTCGGCGAGCAGTGCCTGTGGGAGAAAGTGCAATAGGAGCGGGGAAGGAGAGGAAAGCCATGAAACAGATTCTGGTTGTTTTGATTTTGGCGGCGGCAGCGGTGTCCGCCCCGGCGCAAACGGGCAAGGCGCAAAAGGCCGCCCCGAAGGCCAAGGCGGCGGTTCCGGCGGCCGTCACTGTCCCCAGGGACGCGGAGAAGATCGGCGAAGGCGTCTGGCGGGCGAAGGACCCGCAGGGCAAGGTGTGGATCTACAAGCGCACGCCGTTCGGGTTGACCCGTTATGAGGAAGAGCGCGCGGAACAACCCGCCCCCGCCGGACAGGCCGCCGTGCGGGTGCGCGAGGCCGGGCCGGAGCGGGTCGTCTTCGAGCGGAAGACCCCGTTTGGCGCCAAGACGTGGACGAAGGCGCCTGCCGAGCTGGACGAAGAGGAGCGGCAGGCGCTGGAAGAGTGGCGGAAGTCTGCAAAGAAATAGCCGGGCAAGGAGGCACGTGATGAGGATCGCGCGGTTTCGCAGTCCTGAACTGGCGCTGATGACGGCCCTTTGGGTGGCGCAGCCCGCGCTGGCGGCTCCCGCGCTGGCGGCCGATGCCGCGGCGCAGCAGGCCCAGCAACCGCCTGCGCCTGCGGAAGCGAAGCCTGCGTTGCCGTCGCAGCCTCCGGCGGGGCTGATCGCGGGCCTTTCCTTGCAGAATGTGAACCTGCTCGAGGTGGTCGATTTCCTGGCGCGGCAGCTGAAGATCAACTATGTGGTGGAGAAGGGCGTCAGCGGCTCGGTGACGCTGAACACCTATGGCGAGATCCGCGACATCGACCCGCGCGCGCTGCTCGACACAATCCTCCGCATCAACGGCGCGGCGATGGTGCAGACGGGCAACATTTACCGCATCGTGCCGCTGGCCGACCTGGCGCATATGCCGCTGCGGCCGGAGGTCGACGCCAGGGACATCCCGGAAGATGACCGGCCCATTCTGAACCTGGTCTTTCTGAAATACGCCAACGTGGAGGAGCTGGCCAAGCTGATCGGCGAGTTCCTCGGGCCGCAGGGCAAGGCGTGGGCCTACCCGCCGGCCAACTTGCTGCTGGTGCTCGACAGCCGGCGCAGCATGAGGCGCACGATGGAGATGATCTCGCTGTTCGACTCCGACGTGCTGGCCAAGCAGCGCGTGAAGCTGTTCGACATCAAGAACAGCCGCCCCTCGGACCTGGCCAAGGAGCTGGAGAACCTGCTGAAGTCGATGTCGCTCAGCAAGGAGCTGGCTTCGGTGAAGTTCGTGCCGGTGGACCGGATCAACACGCTGATTGCGGTGGCGCCCAACCCGGGCGTGTTCGAGCAGATCCAGGAATGGATCGGGCGCCTCGACGTGAAGGTGAAGAGCGCGGCGGGGAAGCTGGATACGTATGTTTACCGAGTCAAGTACGGCAAGGCGCAGCTGCTGGCGCAGTCGATCATGATGCTCTACATGTCGATGATGCCGGGCTACGGCATGGGGGCGTACGGCATGGGGGCATATGGCATGGGCGGCTACGGCATGGGCATGGGGATGAGCCCTTACGGCATGGGAGGCTACGGAATGCCCGGCATGGGCGGCTACGGCATGGGAATGGTTCCCGGAATGCCTGGCCCGACAGGCGTGGGCGGGACGGGCGTTGCAGGGCAGACAGTGGCGGGGCAGCCGGCCGCGGCGGGCGTGGCCGGGGCGCAGGCGATGCAGGCCGGCATGGGGGGCATGGATCTGACGGGCGGCTACCTGGGCATGGGCGGCATGGGATTCTGGGGGCCGCGCAGCCCGCGCGTCGTGCCCAACCTCAGCGACAACTCGCTGCTGATTCTGGCGACGCCGGAGGAATACGAAAGCATCCAGCGGCTGCTGCGCGAGCTGGACATCCCGCCGCGGCAGGTGTTGATCGAAGCCAAAATCTTCGAACTCCAGCTCACCGGCGCGCTGAGCTGGGGCCTGGACTGGTTCCTCAAAAACCGCGGTTCGAGCGCGCCCGGCTCGCACTCGCTCACCGGGCAATTCACCACGTCGACGTTGAGCCTTTCCACCGGCTGGCTGCTGCGCCAGAGCAAGGAGCTGCTGGCCGCGCTGTCGACCTCGGAGCTTTCGACGAAGGCGCGCGTGGTCAGCACCCCGTCGGTTGTCGCCACCGACAGCATTCCCGCCTCGATCAATGTCGGCGTCGAGGTGCCCATGTTGACCGCGCAGGCGGTGACGGGCGTGCAGCAGGGCGGCAGCTCGCTGTTCGCCAACACGATCACCAACCGCAAGACCGGCGTGAACCTGAACATCACCGCCCATGTGAACCCTTCCGGCGTGGTGACGCTCGAGATCAACCAGGAGGTAAGCTCGCCTGGGCCGCCGCCGGTGGGCGGCATCCAGTCGCCGAGCTTCTCAAACCGCAGTGTGAGCACGCAGGTCACCGTCCAGGACGGCGATACAATTGCCATCGGCGGCATCATCAGCGAGAACAACTCCCAGTCCAGCGGCGGCATTCCGTTCCTGCACCGGATTCCGGGGCTGGGCGCCGCGTTCGGAAACAAGTCCTACTCAAGGGAGCGCACGGAGCTGCTTGTGTTCATCACGCCGCGGGTGATTTACGATACCAACGAGATCCAGGATGCCAGCGACGAGCTGGTCCAGCAGATGCGGCGGCTCCAGAAGATGATGCGGTGAGGTGCGCGGCGGGGCAGGGGGTTGGCCGCCGGACGGGTTCCGGAAGCTCGCACCCCGCGCAAAACGCGCCCCGGATGGGGGAAATCGCCAAGATCAGGGGCAAAAAGGCCCTTGTTGCACAGAAATCCTTGACCGGACAGGACGTTTCATGCTTAAATACCGGTGGTAGGGAGTCTTGGCATCGCTTCGCTTGTCTCAGGCAGGGGGAGTTTCCACTTGACTTGAGGGCAGGCGGGGTGATATGAAAGTGCTGACTGTGCCCGGAAGGGCCCGGCACTGGAAGTTTGTCAGGATCCCGCAGGCACAGAAAAGAGATTTTTCAGAATTACATGGGAACCCACCACGGAAGACCGGCAGGGACCGGGAAGGGCAGGATGGAGGAGGCAAGATTCTCCCTCCGCACTTTTCCGGCATTGCCGGCGGCATGGGTTCCTTTCTCCCCTTCCGCTGAGGCTCAGGTTGAAGAGACCCTTCATCAATTCAAATTCGACAGTTCACAAGGAGAAGGAAATGGTTGATTTTCGCAAAGCACTCCTGCTCCTGGCCGTGCTGGTTTTCACGACCGGCATCGTCAGTGCGCAGGCTCTCAACTGCACGTTGAACGGTGGCGCTCCGCCGCTGCTGCGTGCGGAAGGCGTGGCAGAAGAAGTTGGCCAGGCGTTCATCACCTGCACGGGCGGGGCTCCCACTCCCACGGGGCAGCCGCTTCCGCGCATCAACGTGCGCCTGTTCACCAACGGGTACAACATTACCAGCAAATTGATCGCTCTGAGCAGCACCGTGACGGCGTCAGAAGCGACCCTTCTGATTGACGACCCGGCGCCTGCCGCGCAGGTGTGGGCGAACTTCCCGACCCCGCCCCAGGCCCCGGCTTGCGTGGCGCCTTACACCGGCGCTGCTTGCGGCAATATGTTCTTCGCTCACCAGGTTGCGGGCAATGCGCAGGCGGTGGAGTGGAGGGACATCCCCTTCGATCCCCCGGGCACGGGTACCCGTGTGCTGCGTTTCGTCAACATTCGCGTGAATGCGGCCTTGGCGACGGGCGGCAACGTGACCTCGCTGATCCCGCCGCCGGTGAACATCTTCATCTCCATCACCGGCACGCTCACGCTGCCCATCACCAGCCCGTTCCTGGCTGTCGGCTACATCCAGAACGGGTTGAGCTTCTCGGTGACGTCGACCACCTTCACCCAGTGCGGTGAGGGCGGCACGTTCACTGCGAAGTTCAGCGAGCTGTTCCCGAACGCGTTCCGCGTCAAGGGCAACCCGAATCCCCCGTTCCCCTACCAGAACGATCTGACCCAGATCTACAACACGGAGTCGATGTTCTGGGGCGGCGTGCCGGGTGATGCAAGCTATCTCGCCTCCGGCGCTGGCCAGGCCACGCAAGCCACCCGCCTGCGGCTCGCCTTCACCGGCATTCCTTCGGGCGTGAACATTAAGGTTCCGACCAGCATTACACTCGGCCCTGGCGCGCTCACTATATCGCTTGTGACCGCTGGCACGGATGGCAGCACGGCAGACTCCTCCGGTAATGTGGTCCTGACTGGCGGCGCCGGCTCCGCGGTGTATGAAGTCACCGATGGCAATCCTGGCGCGACCGAGTCGATCTCTGTGCCAGTGACTGTGAGCTACAGCGGCTTGCCGGCGCTCGGCAGCGGCTCGGTGCTCGGCAGCTTCGCGCCCATCAGCACCACCGATGTGGCCTCGGCGACCGCGCCGGTTCCGCGCTTCTACCAGAACCCGACGGCGCAGTCTGCGTTCACGATCGTGGCCTGCGAGACCCGGCTGCTGTTCCCGTTCCTGACCAGCATTCCTGGCTGGGACACCGGCATCGCCATCTCCAACACGACCGTCGATCCGTTCAGCACGCCGGCCCAGACCGGCCCCTGCACGCTGTACTTCTACGGCACGCCCAGCAACAGCTCGCAAACGTCGGCCACCATCCCGGCGGGCGGGCAGCTGCTGATGACGCTGTCGAACGGCAACTCGACCCAGAACCTGAGCCCGTTGACAGGGTTCACCGGTTACATGATCGCGGTCTGCAACTTCCAGTACGCGCACGGGTACGCCTTCATCAGCGACCTCGGCGCGAACAAGTTCGCCCAGGGCTACATCGCGCTGGTCATTGGCGAGGGGTTGAAAGGCCGCTACTCGGTGAACGAAGCCGAAGCGCTGAACCAGTAGGCAATTTGCTGGCCAGTCCAGCATAACCGGAGCCGGAGGGGGCAACCCCTCCGGCTCTTTGTTTTGCTTCCCGCCGCCGCGCTTCGGGTGGTATACTATTTTTG